>Ga0256914_1000193_pt1 | contig 58464 bp, 45 predicted proteins | sample HulkmetaG_FD_191571 | JGI IMG/M metagenome (GOLD analysis project Ga0256914, IMG submission 191571) | Hydrothermal chimney microbial communities from Main Endeavour vent field at the Juan de Fuca Ridge, Pacific Ocean - Hulk | ecosystem: Environmental > Aquatic > Marine > Hydrothermal vents ...
ATTCCCGGCAAAGAACGAAGGCCGCCATGGTGGTCCGTGCCCGGTCGTAGGGAACCTCCTTCACGATGGTGAACCTGGGCCCGCAGAGTGTGCAGTTCACGAAGGGATAGCGGTACCTGCGGTCCGACGGGTCCAGGAGTTCCCTCTCGCAGGCCGGGCAGGTGGCCGCGTCGGGAGGGATTCCGGCGACCCGGATTCCCGGAGAGGCGCTGGGCAGGATCCGGAAACCTTCCTCCCCCTCGGGGGCCACCTCGTCGGCGCGGACCTCCTCCACGGCGGCAAGGGGGGGGCACTCCTCACGGAGGCCCCTCAGGAAGGACTCCACCGCCTCGGGCTCCCCTTCCACCTCGGCCTCCACGCCGGCCGAGTCGTTGAGGACCCACCCGGAGAGCCCCCGGGCGCGGGCCAGGCGGTAGACGAAGGGGCGGAAACCCACCCCCTGGACGACGCCCTTCACCCGGACGCGTTTCCGAACCGGCATGCCCGCTCCTCCCGGAGCCAGGATTCCAGCTCCTCCACTCCCGCCCCCGTCCTTGCGGAAACCCGGAAGAGTCTCCCCCCGGGAAGGAGCCGCTTCAGGTCCGCCTCCACCTTGGCCTCGTCGAAGTCCAGGGCCCCGGCCAGGTCCACCTTGTTGAGGGCCACGGCCTGGGTCTTCCGGAACATGGGAGGATACTTGGCCACCTTGTCGTCCCCCTCGGTGACGCTCAGGACCACCAGCCTGAGGTGCTCTCCCAGCTTGAAGCCCGCCGGGCAGACCAGGTTCCCCACGTTTTCGATGAACAGGATCCCACCCCGGGGGAGGTCCAGGGCCTCCGCTGCGGAGGCCACCATGGCCGCGTCCAGGTGGCAGGCCCCTTCGGTGTTCACCTGGACGACGGGAACCTCCAGGGCGGCGACCCTCTCGGCGTCCTGGCTCGTGGCCAGGTCCCCCTCGATGACCGCCACGGGCAGACTCTTCCCGAGCCTGGGAAGAAGGGCCTCCAGGAGGGAGGTCTTTCCCGCCCCGGGCGATCCCAGGAGGTTCAGGACGAAGATTCCTTCCTTGTCGAAGAGCTCCCTGTTCGCCTGGGCGATCTTGTCGTTCCCGGCGAGAATCTTCTTGGCCGAAACGATCTTCATGACGGTCACTCCCTCCGCCGGGGACCCTGGTCCTCCGGGCCTTCATCCACTTCCAGGGAAGAGAGGAAGAGTTCCTCCCCTCCACGGACCTCCACATCCAAGCTCCCGCAGGCCGGGCAGGGCGAGAAGGGGTCGTCCACGGGACTCTCCTCCCCGCAGGCCCTGCACGAACAGGAGGCCCTGGTCTCCACGATCCTGAGTTCCGCTCCCTGGGCGGGAGTCCCGGGAGAAAGCATTTCGAAGGCGAACCGGAGGGCCTCCACGTTCACCCCCGAAAGAGAGCCCACGGTGACCTCCAGGCAGAGGATCTTTCCCGCCCCGGCCCGTTCCATCTCTTCCACCGCCGCCTCCAGGAGGGCTTCCGTGATCGACGCCTCGTGCATTCCCGCTCCGGTTCCTCCCAGGTTCTCCTCGTTCCCTTACGCCCTCACCAGGAAGAACCCCCGCCGGGGCTCATTCTTTCCGGGCCAGGAGGGGAACCAGCCGCCGGTAGAGACGCTCCAGGTTGAGGACCTTGGCCACGTAGAGGCCGTGGGGCCTGTGCCAGAGGTCCTCCAGGTAGGCCTTGGGGCCCCCTGCGGCCAGGATCTCCCGGGAGAGCCTGGTGGGACCGATCCTGTAGGCCATGAGGGCGAGCCTGTCGTCGCCGAAGCGGACCTTCATCCTTCCCAGGTAGAGGGCCCCCATCCTCAAGGCGTGGGCCGTGTCCTCCAGGTCCTCCCTTTCCACGGGGCCCCCCATCACGTCCTGGGCGGCCCGGGGATTCACCTGGAGGAGGCCGATCCCCCCGCCGGGACGGCCCGCACCGGGATCGCCCGAGCTCTCCACGTGAACCAAGGCGGCCAGGAGGCAGGGGTCCACGCCGGCCTCCCGGGCGGACTTCTCGATGAGGGGAAAGAACTCCAGGACCCGCTGGACCGGCCCCTCCTCCCTCCTGTAGCAGATCCAGGCCAGGAGGCCCGCTCCAAGGAGGACCAGGAACCTCCGCCGGGCCATCACCGGGCGGTCTTCCCCCGCTGTTCTTCCAGCCAGCCCAGCCAGGCCTGGGCCAGGGCCTCCCTCTCGGCCGGAGAGGTCCGGGCCGTCACGATACCGAAACTCTTTCCCGTAATCTCCTGGAGGCGCCTGGCGGCCTGCACCCGGAAATACCACTCCCCGGCGCTCTTCATGATCTCCACCAGGCCCGGGACCGCGTCGAGCCCGGCCCCGGGCAGGAGGTCGGCCGCGCCGAAGCCGGGCGAATACCCTGCCTCACGCAAACCTTCCACGAACCAGGCCGTCTCGGGCTCGCTCCCGTGGGCGTCGAACCACTTGAGGTAGGAAGCCAGGGTATCCCTCGGGAAGTCCTTGCAGGTGAGGAGGACCAGGGCGCGCTTGGCCCGGCGGAACTTTACGGGGTCCCGCAGTTTCTGGAGGAGATTGGGGACGACCGTTCCGTCCAGGGCGTCGGCCAGGATCCACAGGGCCGCATCCCGAACGGAGGCGTTCGGGCTCCGGAGAAGGGGCCTCACGGCGGCCCGGACGTGGCTCCCCCCCCAGACGGAGAGCTCCCTCTCCGCAAGCCGGCCCAAGGGGCCGTCTGGATCGGAGGCCACCAGGCCGGCCAGCACGTCCGCCGCCCTGGGGATCCTGCTCAGACCCAGCCCCTGGACGGCCGCCGCCCGGAGGGCCCCCACCTTGGAATCCAGGGCCTTGAGAAGGACCGGCAGGACCCGGGAGTCTCCGCTCCTCCCGGCGAAGAGGAGGGCCGAGCGGCGCACCTCCAGGGAGGGATCCTTGTAGGCCAGGCGGAGGACGTCGCCCAGGGACCCCCAGTCCCGAAGGAGGGCCAGGGCGTCCACGGCGGCGGCACGGACCGAACCGGAAGGATCCTTCAGGAGGCCCCTCAGGGGATCCCGCCAGACGGGATTCCTGGTCCGGCCGAGAAAGCGGGCCGTGGCGGAACGCACGGCCGGATCCTCCCAGGAGAGGGCCGCCTGGGCCCGGGAAGGCCCGGCCTGGGCCAGGAGGGCCAGGAAGCAGTCCCGCCCCCCCCGGTCCCACCGGGCGGAGAGGAAGGAGAGGATCTTCTTCCAGGTCCTCTCTCCTTTCTTCAGGGCCACCACTTCCAGGAGGGCCCTGGAAGGGGAATCCAGGGCGGGAGCCTTTCCCACCAGGGAGAGAAGGCGGTCCACGTCCTGGTCGGTGAGGAGTTTCTCCAGCCCGGGAATGGCCAGGAGGTGGCCCAGGGCCCGGACCCTCAAAGCCCCCTCCAGGCGGGGGAGGGCGTCCATCACCAGGCGCTCCAGGCGGCGGGCCTTCTCGACCTTCCCGGCCCGGGCGAAGAAGCGCCTCTGTTCCTCCAACCACTTTTCCCGCTCCGGACCCGGGGGAGGGCCGTAGAGCTGCCAGAGGTTCTGCTCGATCGTATTCCTCAGCCTGTCGGCGATCCGCTCCACCCAGGGCTCCCCCGCCGGCCCCGAGAGGGTCATCTCCCTGCCGTCCAGGGAGAGGGTGAAGGTGAGGAGTCCCTTTCCCCCGCCCGAGACCAGGCGCCCTCCACCGGGGGCGGCCCTCCGCCGCTCCAGGCCCAGGGCGAGGAGGTCTTTCACCAGGGAGGCCTGTTCCCCGGGAGAGAGGAGGATGGTCTTGGCCCCGGGGAGGGAGGGATCGGGGGAACCTTCGGGCCGGAAGACCACGGTCTCGACGGAATCCTTCATGACCACCACCGTCCGGGCCCGGTTGGCCTCCTGGGCCAGGGGCAGGCGGGCCCGCCGGGCCAGGAAGGAGGAGCGGACCAGCTTCCACCAGGAGGCCCACTCCCGGCCCGAGATGGAGCCGGTCTTGCCCGAGAGGAGGCGGGCGGCCCTCTCCACCGGTCCCAGGACGGTTCCGAACTCAGGAAAGAAGACCTGGGCCGAAAGGACCCGGACCAACCTGTCCATGACCTCCCGGTCCCGGAAGGGTTTCCCCGTCAGGTCCTCCGATTCGTAGGAGAGCCGGGCCAGGGCGGCGGCGCTGATGCTGGAGACGAAGGGATCGGGATCCTCCAGGCCCTGGAGGAGGACCGGCCTCAGGGCAGGCGTGAGGGCCCCCCTGTCTCCCTTCTCCGCGGCCAGGACCGCCGCGTAGAGGGCGAAACCGAAGACCTTTCCCTGGGAGGGACCTTTCTCCACCAGGGCGGAGACCGCCTCGGGAAAGGGCCGGAGCTGGGCGAGCCCCCGTGCACCCTCGCGGGCGCAAAGGAGGCACTGGTCCGAAAGGGACCGGAAGAGGATCTCTTCGGCCTCCCGGGCGAGTCGGCCCGACAGGAGGCGGAGGGCCCTGACCCTGGTGTCCTTCCGGCGTGAGGCGGCCAAGGGGGAGAGGAAACGGGAGTCCCCCGGGACCAGCCGGCTCCGGAGCAGCTCTTCCGCCGCCCGGCGAAGGGAGGCGAACCGGCTGTCCAGGCAGGAGAAGAGGAACTGCTTCCCCCCCAGGGGATCGAGCTCCAGGATCACCTTCAGGGACGGACCGGCCAGGTTCTTCTGGTCCACCTGGAGGAGGGTCTTCTTCAAGAGGGCCGCTCCCTGGCGGAACCGGAGGGCCTTCAAGAGCTTCAGGGCTCCTTTGTAGGGCGCCGGGTATCTCCAGCCCCCCCGCCGGAAGAGGGCGGCCAGCAAAGATTCCAGCCGCCGGGGATCCTGGGCGGCGAATAGGTCCAGGATGCGCTGGGCCCTCTCGGAGGAGAGGGAGAGCCTGGAGAGGGCCGACAGGTAGAGCCGGACCCTCTCGGGGGCGAGGAGGACCGCAGGGGCGGCCCCTTCCCCCCTCCCCTGGGAAGGAGGAGCATTCTGGGGAAGGACCAGCCTGGGAGGGACCTTCCCGCCTTGGTTGCGCCTCCGAAGGGACCCCGGCTGGGGCCTCTTTTGGGCGTGCAACCACCCTCCTCCGAGAAGGGCGGGGAAGAGCAAAACCACGGCGTAGCGGAAGAAAAGGCCGCCGATCTCCCTTTTCATGCGATCTCTTTAACCCTGCCCCCCCTTCCCCTTTCCCGGAACCCGGAAAGCCGGGCAAAGAGGGCCATTCTAATGGCCCCCCCCTTCCAGGGAACCCCCCCGGCCCGGCCGGGACCGGGGGGGAAGGAGGAGAGGGCCCGGGGATCGGGCCTCAGCCGTAGAGCTTGCCCTCGGCGTGACGCTTCTGGAGGTTCTCCAGCATGTCCGCCGTCATGGAGGCCAGGTCGTAGGAGGGCTTCCATCCCCACTCCTTCCGGGCCGCCGAATCGTCGATGGACTGGGGCCAGGAGTCGGCGATGGCCTGGCGGAAGTCCGGCTCGTAGGAGATCTCGAACTCGGGGATGTGCTTGCGGATCTCCTCGGCCAGCTCAGCGGGGGTGAAGCTCATGGCGGAGACGTTGAAGTCGCCGTGGTGCTCCAGCTTCTCGAAGTCGGCCTCCATGAGATCGATCGTGGCCTTGATGCAGTCGGGCATATACATCATGGGGAGCCTGGTGTCGGGGCCGAGGAAGCAGGTGTAACGTTTCTCCTCCACGGCCTTGTAGAAGATCTCCACGGCGTAATCCGTGGTCCCTCCGCCCGGAAGGGTCTTGTGGGAGATGATGCCCGGATAGCGCAACCCCCGGGCGTCCACGCCGTAACGGGACACGTAGTAGTCGCAGAGGAGCTCCCCCGTGACCTTGGTGACGCCGTACATCGTGGAGGGCTTGAGGACCGTCTCCTGGGGGGTGTTCACCCTGGGGCAACCCTTGCCGAAGACGGCGATGGAGCTGGGGCAGAGGACCTGGGTCAGGCCGGCCTCCCGGGCCAATTCCAGGGTGTTGATCAGGCCCGTGACGTTCACGTTCCACGCCAACTGGGGATTCTTCTCCCCCGTGGCGGAGAGGACGGCCGCCATGTTCACGATGGTGTCGATGCCGTGTTTCTCGCAGACCTGGGCCAGCTTTTCCTTGTCCGTAACGTCGAGCCACTCGAAGGGCCCGGACTCCAGAAGTTCCTGGGAAGGCTTGGTCTTCCTCCCGCAGGCGACCACGTTCTCGGCGCCGTACTTCTGCCTGAGGGCCATGGTGAGCTCGGAACCGATCTGCCCCACCGATCCCGTGACCAGGATCTTCTGGATCTTCTTCTTCGACATGGGTCCACCTCGTTCGGGAAATGCCAGGGAAACAACACGGAAGCCCCGGGCGGGGAAACTACCCGCCGCCCGGGGGAGAGACAAGGGCTGGATGGGCCCCGCCCTCACCCAACGCCGCGGATTCCAGTCCCCTTTCAAGGGGCTTTGTCTCTCCCTCCATCTCTCCTAGAATGACTTTTCCGCTTTCCCTCCACATTTCCGCGGGAAAACGGCCGGCGCTTAGAAAGTGGAAGGAGTTCCAATGAGAAAAACCTTTTTCCTCCCCCTTCTCTTCTTCGTCGCATCGCTCTCCGTGCCGGTCCCCGCCCGGGGAGGGAAACCACCCCTCCCCGCCCGGGCCCGGCTCCACCTCCCCCTCGCGGGAGCCTGCTTCGTGCCCAACCGGGGCCAGTGGAGGAACCCCTCCCTCTTCGCCGCCGACTTCGGCGGGACCAGGCTCTTCCTCATGGAAGGGAGATGGATCCTGGCCTCCAGGCGGGGATCCCTGCTTTTCCGCTTCGAAGGCTCCCGGCCCTCTGCGGAGATCCGGCCGGGAAAGAAGCTTCAAGGCGTATACAATTATTTCCTGGGCTCGGATCCGGCCCGGTGGAGGCGCGGAGTCCCCCGCTTCGATTCCGTCCGGTACCGCGGCCTGTACCCGGGAACGGACCTGGTCTTCCGTTCGGGGAAGGGCCGGCCCGCCTTCGATCTCTTCCTGGAACCCGGGGCGGACCTGGGGGCCTTCTCCCTCGGGGTGCGGGGGGCCCGATCCCTTGCGGTGGATTCCCGGGGGGACCTGGTCCTGGACACGCCTTGCGGGAGACTGCGCCTCACCCGCCCCTTCGCCTGGGAATGCCCGCCCGGGGGAGAGAGGAGACCCCTTCCCTGCCGCTGGATCCTGAAGGGCCCACGCACCGCCGGCCTTGCCGCCCCGGAGAGGGATCCTTCCCTGGCCATGCTCGTGGACCCCGACGTCCGGGGAATGGTATTCGGAACCAACGGAAGCCAGAAGGTCCAGGCCGTGACCTTCTTGGACCTGAAGGCGTACTGCGCGACGGGTTGGACCGACTCCCCGGACTTTCCCACTTCGCCCGGTTCCTGGGACCGGACCCAGAACGGGGACCAGGACGCCTTCGTGACCGTCCTGACCGCTTCCAACCAGGTCCTCTGGACGACCTTCCTCGGCGGAAGCGGCCAGGACCGTGCCTGGGCCGTCACGCTGACCGCCGGCAAGGACATCGCCATCGGGGGAGAGACCACCTCCCCCGACTTCCCCACCCTTCCCTGGGCCTTCGACAGGAAACCCGGATCCAAGGAACTGGGCAAAGCCTTCCTCTCCGCCCTGGACCCCTCGGGAACGACACTGAACTTCTCCACCTACCTCGGGGGCCGGGGAATGGACTGCATCCGCGGACTCGCCGCGAGGGACAAGACCATCCTGGCGGCGGGTTTCACCAATTCCCCCGATTTCCCCACGACGGGGAAGGCCTTCCAAAAGAAACTCTCCGGCGGATTCGACATCTTCTTCACCGGCTTCACCGAAGACAAGCCCGCTCCCCTCTACTCCACCCTCTGGGGCGGAAAGAAGGACGAGATACCCCAGGTCCTCCTCCTGGACCAGGAAGGCGACGCCCTGATCGCCGGCGCCACGAGTTCCTCCACCCTCCCGGGTTCGCCCATCCAACCCAAGCCCCGGGGCGGCTTCGACGCCCTCTTCCTGGAACTCTCCCCCCGGGGGGAGAAGGTCCTGACGGCGACCCGACTGGGAGGGAACAAGGACGACCAGGCCCTGGCGATGACCCTCTCCCGTGGCAAGGAGAATCTCCTCTTCCTTGGGGGCCGGACGGCCTCCCTGGATTTCCCCGCCACTCCCAACGCCTTCTCCGACGTCTACCGGGCCTGCTACGAGACGGGCTGGGTGGCCTGCCTGAAGCGGAAGACCACGTCCCTGAGGTGGGCCACCTTCCTGGGAGGGAGGCACAGGGACTTCGTCTCGGGCCTGGCCCTGGATTCCAAGGGCAGGATCTGGGTCGCCGGCGGGACGGAATCGGCGGATTTCCTCGACAAGCCCGGAATTTCCCACCATGGAGGAAACGATCTCTTCCTCGTGGCCCTGGATCACAAGGGCGAGGGGCTCTACTACTCGACCCTCCTTGGAGGGGCCAGGGACGACATCCCCGCCGCCTTCGCCTTCCAACCCAAGAGCGGATTCGTCATAGGGGGATGGACCTGGTCTCTCCTCATCACCCACATCCAATTCCCCGGCGGAAAGATGGAAGACGGCCCCTGGGGATTCACCGCTTTCGTATCCATCCCCAAGATCTGAGCCTTTCCCCCTTCCCCGCCGGGGCGGCCCGGACCAATGTGGAAGGACCCGGCGCGCCGGAACGCGCCGGGTCCCTGGAAGGGCCGGACTTCCCCGGGGAGACCGGGGAGCCGGGGCCTACTTGCCGGCCATCATGGCCTGGACGTCCTCCTCCACGCTCCCGATGGGCTTGATGTCGAACTTCTCCACCAGGACCTTCAGGACGTTGGGGGAGACGAAGGCGGGCAGGGTGGGTCCCAGGCGGATCCCCTTGACCCCCAGGTAGAGGAGGGCCAGCAGGACCGCCACGGCCTTCTGCTCATACCAGGCGATGTCGTAGGAGACGGGGAGCTCGTTGATGTCCTGGAGCCCGAAGACCTCCTTGAGCTTGAGGGCGATGACGGCCAGGGAGTAGGAATCGTTGCACTGCCCGGCGTCGAGCACCCTGGGGATGCCGCCGATGTCGCCCAGGGCGAGCTTGTTGTAGCGGTACTTCGCGCACCCGGCCGTGAGGATCACCGTGTCCTTGGGAAGGGCCTGGGCGACCTGGGTGTAGTATTCCCTGCTCTTGTGGCGACCGTCGCAGCCGGCCATGACGACGAACCGCTTGATGGCGCCGGACTTCACCGCCTCCACCACCTTGTCCGCCAGGGCCAGGACCTGGTCGTGGGCGAAACCGCCGACGATCTTCCCCGTCTCGAGCTCCTTGGGGGGCTTGCACTTCTTGGCCAGCTCGATCAGGGGGGAGAAGTCCTTCTTTCCGCCCTCGGGGCGATCGGGGATGTGGGTGGCTCCCGGGTAGGAGACCAGGCCCGTCGTGAAGAGCCGATCCAGGTAGGTGTTGTCCTTCTTGAGGGGAACCAGGCAGTTGGTGGTCATGAGGATCGGGCCGTTGAAGCTCTCGAACTCCTCGTTCTGCTTCCACCATGCGTTCCCGTAGTTCCCCACGAAGTGGTCGTACTTCTTGAAAGCCGGGTAGTAGTGGGCCGGAAGCATCTCGCCGTGGGTGTAGACGTCCACCCCCGTCCCGGCGGTCTGCTCGAGGAGCTCCTCCATGTCCTTCATGTCGTGGCCGCTGATGAGGATGCCCGGGTTGCTCCTCACCCCCAGGTTCACCTCGGTGATTTCCGGCTTGCCGTAGGCCGAGGTATTGGCCTCGTCGAGGAGGGCCATGGTGGTCACGGCCGTCTTGCCGGCCTCCATGACCAGGCCGACCAGCTCGTCGGCCGAGAGATCCTTCGTCGTGGCCGCCATGGCCTTCATGAGGAAGTCGTAGATCTCGTCGCTCTCCTTGCCCAGGACGGCGGCGTGGTCGGCGTAGGCGGCGACGCCCTTGCAACCCAGGATCAGGAGTTCCCTGAGAGAACGGATGTCCTCGTTCTCCGTGGCGAGGACGCCCACGGTCTTGGCCTTCTCCAGGTATTCCCCCTCGTTTTCGGAATACCAGGTCTGGGAGTCGTGGAGGTTCCCGAAGAGATCCTCGGGGCTCTTCCCCGAAACCTCCAGGACCTTGTTCTTCAAATCCTCGCGGACCTTCAGGGCCTTCTTCACGGCGTCGACGAACCAAGGCTTGTCCCACCCCACGTTGGTGATGGTGGAGAAGAGCATCCGGGCCATGAACCTCCCGGCCTCACGGTCCCGGGCGCCGAGCTCCAGGGCCTTCTCCCCGTAGAGCCCGATCCCCTTCAGGACGTGGATCAAGAGGTCCTGGTAGTCCGCCAGTTCCTCGTCCTTTCCGCAAACGCCCTTGACGGTGCAACCCTGGTTTCTCGCCGTTTCCTGGCACTGGAAACAAAACATCCTGGAGCCTCCTCTTTCAGGTTACCGAGAGATGAAGAAACGCTTTCACCGGCCATCCTCCCGCAGGAGGGCGCCCGGGCGACATCACGAACCTCACGATAGGATCCCGGCCCCGGAGCGGGCCCGGCGAAACCCACACTTTCTTGGATGAATTCCCTCCAGGATCAACAGGGGAAAGGGAAAAAAACGCCCCCCGCCCCGGCCCTGCCGGTCTCTCATGCAAGGCGCTTCTCCCGCCTCCGGCCCGCCTCCTCGTATCTTCTCTTCTCTTCAGGAGTTAGGGGCTCCACGGCCGGCACGGGCCTGGGCCTTCCCTCCTCGTCCAGGGCCACGAAAGTGAGGTAGGCGCTGGCCGAGTGGACCCGCCTTCCGTCGGGGTGCTCCGCCTCCACCCGGACCCCCACCTCCATGGAGGTCCGCCAGGAGCGGTTCACCGAGGCCTTGAGGACCACCACGTCCCCCAGCCGGATGGGGGCCTTGAAGCTCAAACCGTCCATGGAGGCCGTCACGGCCACGCCCGTGCAATGCCTCCTGGCCGCCACGGCGGCGGCGATGTCGATCCACTGCATGATCTGTCCGCCGAAGGCGTTGCCCATGGAGTTGGCCTGCCCCGCCAGGACGATCTGGGTCATCTCCACCTGGGACTGGGAGGGACTCTTCCTTTCCTCGGCCACGGCAGCCTCCTGGAATTCGGGCTCCCCTTCCCGGAAGATTCTGGGGCCCTCCTGCCGAGAGAACAAGGGCAGGCCCGGGAAAGCCCCTCCACCCGGAGGGGCCGGCCCCGGAAAGGCAGGCGACCACCCAGGGAGGGGCCATGGCGGCACCCGGGACGACCAGGAAGAAAACCCACGGCGAAAGGGCCCGCGACACCGGGCCCCCCGGGACGGACATCCCCTGAGGGCCCATGCTCTTCAATTCCATCCCCTTCCTGGTCTTCCTGCTCCTCTTCTTCCCCGCCTGGAGCCTCCTGCCCAGGCGGTTCCGCAACGCCTTCATGCTTGCCGGGAGCTACTTCTTCTACGGCTGGTGGGACTGGCGTTTCTGCGGGCTCCTGGCCCTGTCCACCCTGGTGGACTACTTCGTCGGCGCCGCCCTTCCCAGGACGGAGGATCCGGCAAGACGCAAGCGCCTCCTCCTGGTGAGCCTGGTGAGCAACCTGAGCATCCTGGGGATCTTCAAGTACCTGGGCTTCTTCGTGGAATCCTTCCAGGCCCTCCTCGAGGCCCTTGGAATCCACGCCGGCCTCCCCACCTTGCGGATCGTCCTCCCCGTGGGGATCTCCTTCTACACCTTCCAGACCCTTTCCTACACCATCGACATCTACCGGGGCAGGCTCCGGCCCACGGGGAACCTGCTGGACTTCGCCCTCTTCGTCTCCTTCTTCCCCCAGCTCGTGGCCGGCCCCATCGAAAGGGCGGCGGACCTCCTCCCCCAACTGGTGAAGGTCCCCAGGACCCGGCCGGGGGATCTGAAGAAGGGGATCGAGCTCATCACGATGGGCATGATCATGAAGGTCCTCTTGGGGGACCAGCTCGCCCCCCTGGTGGATCCGGTCTTCCGGGCCCCCGAGGCCTTCTCCTCCCTGGAACTCCTGAGGGGGCTCCTCTTCTTCGCCCTCCAGATCTACTGCGACTTCAGCGGCTACAGTCTCATCGCCAGGGGAACGGCCCGGCTTTTCGGCGTGGACGTGATGATCAACTTCCGCCAGCCCTACCTCTCACTCAACGTGACCGACTTCTGGAGGCGCTGGCACATCTCCCTCTCCTCCTGGCTCAAGGACTACCTCTATATTCCGTTGGGGGGAAACCGGAAGGGGAAGGCCAGGACCTATTTCAACCTGATGGTGACCATGCTCCTGGGCGGACTCTGGCACGGAGCGAACTGGACCTTCGTGGTCTGGGGCGGCCTCCACGGCCTCTACCTGGCCGTCCACAAGCTCATGCTCAGGGGGAGGAAGGCGGAGACCCGGATCCGGGCGGGAAGCCCAGCCGAGGCCGCCTGGGCCGTCCTGCGGGTGGGATTCACCTTCGGCCTGGTCCTCCTCACCTGGCTCTTCTTCCGCTCCCCCGATTTCCACACGGCCTTCACCATGCTCGAGGGAATCCTCTCCTTCCAGGGCGCCCCGGACCCCAAGATCGTCCTGGAACTCCTCCTCGTGGGAGGAGTGGTCCTCGGAATCGACCTCCTCCTCTACTTCCTGGACAGGGAGGAGATCCTGGGACTGATCCCCTCCTTCCTCCGGCCCGGGGTCCTGGCCGGGATCTGGGTGGTCGTCCTGGCCCACCTGGTCTTCGCCCGGGAGATCCCCTTCATCTACTTCCAGTTCTGATCCCTCCCGGCGGAAAGAGGCCCGCCGCCGGCGGAGCCGCCGGCCGCGGGACCCGGAACCTCTCTCAGATTCCCTCCAGGAGGGCCCACTCCAGGATGCCCCCGGAAAAACCCTTCCGGAGCCTCGCCTCCAGCCGGAAATCCGCGGCCGTGACGGGCTCGAACCGGACACTGTTCATCCGGTCCTTCGATACCCCCCAGGTCTCTCCCGGAAGGAGTCTCACCGGAACCCACCTGCCCCTCTTCTTGAAGAGGATCCTCCAGGAGAGGGGAGTCCTGCATCCGCCCCGCGGGCCGTCGTCGAACCAGTAGACCCGGGCGCCCGAGACCGTCCTCGGTTCCTGGAACCCGTATTCGACCCACTGGAGGGAGCCCTTTCTGGGCCACCAGGTGAAGCGGGGGATCGACCCGTCGGAGGAAGAGGAAGGAAGGACGCCGTCCCGGAGGGCCGAGAGCCTGTCCCCGCCGTAGACGTGGGAGGCCCGGATCACCACGCCCCTGTAGACCGTCCGGATCCCCTTCTCTCCCGGCGATTCGGCCAGGAGCGGATCCTCGGGGATCCAGACCACCATCTCCCCGGGAGTCCTGTTGTCCCAGAGACTGTAGGGAAGGGCCTTCAGCCGGGCCGGAACGAGGGTCCGCCCGCCCTTCCCGAGGACCACCTTCCTTCCCTGTCCCTCGAGGACCACCGTTCCGCCCAGGAGCCCTTTCTCGAAGCGGGCCTTCATGGAGGAAGCAGGAGGAAGCACCAGGTTCCTCGCCCGGCCCCCGTTGTCGCAGGCCTCGAAGCAATAGATCAGGGGGCCCCTGGCCAGGGCCGTTCTCCCCCGGTCGGCCTCCACCCTGGGATCGGCGTGGATCCTCCGGACCTCCATGGGAAAGGCCGCCTCCACCCGGTCCCCGGGGCTCCACTTCCTGCGGATGGAGGCGAAGCCCTTCCGCGAAGGGGGGGAGAGGGGCCTTCCGTTCAAGGAGAAGCGGGCCTTCCTCCCGCACCAGGAGGGAAGGCGCAGAAGGAGTTCGAACTCCCTCCCCTTTCCTTCGGGCTCCACCAGGACCTCCACATCCCCCTTCCAGGGGTAGTCGGTCTTCTGGGTGATCTTCACGGCCCCGCCGGGAAGGGGGATCCGGGCCGATCCGGCCGCGTAGAGGGCCAGGAAGATCCTGTCCCCCTTCCAGGAGTAGACCCTGGAGGGGAGGGAAGCGATGTAACGGAGCAGGTTGGGGGGACAGCAGGCGCACTTGAACCAGGGGACCCTGTGCACATCCCCCCGGCTCGCCAGGGGATTCCTGTAGAAAAACCGGTCCCCCGCAAATGATACGCCCGAAAGAAGGCCGTTGTAGAGGACCCGTTCCAGGACGTCCAGGTAGCGGGCCTCGCCGGTGACCTTGAACATCCGCTCGGCCCAGAGGGCCAGCCCCACGGCGGCGCAGGACTCGCAGTATGCGGCGTCGTTGGGAAGGTCGTAGGGCCTGGTGAAGCCCTCGTTCCCCCCGGAGGAGCCGATCCCTCCGGTGACGTACATCTTCCTCTCCGTGAGGTCCTCCCAGAGGGAGTCCAGGGCCCGCCGAAGGGCCCGGTCTCCCGTGACCCCGTAGAGGTCCGTCATGGCGCAATAGAGGTACATGGCCCGGACGGCGTGGCCGTGGACCTCCCGGAGGTCCCTGACGGGGACGGTGTCCTGGGCGTATTCCCCGTAGAGGGCGTGTCCTTCGGGACGCCCCCGCTGCTCGAGGAAGAACCGCCCCAGGTCGAAGTACGCCTTCTCTCCCGTCAGCCTCCAGAGCCGGAAGAGGGCCAGCTCGATCTCCTCGTGGCCCGGCGGGTCGTGCCTTCCCTCGGGACCGAAGACCTTCCCGATGTTGCGTGCGAAGGCCCGGGCCGTGTCCAAAAGCTTCACCTCGCCGGTGCACCGGAACCAGGCCGCCCCCGCCTCGAAGAGGTGCCCCGCGCAGTAGAGCTCGTGCCCGAAGCGGATGTTCTTCCAGCGCTCCTGCGGCTTGACGAGCTGGATATAGGTGTTCAGGTAGCCGTCGGGGCGGGCCGCCGCCCCCACCAGGTCGATGATCCGTTCAAGCTCCTTACGGAATGGGGAATCGGGCCGGCGGGCCAGGATGTACGCTCCCCCTTCCAGGACCTTGTATACGTCGGAGTCGTTGAAGAAGTAGCCCTCGTGGCGGGCCGGGACCAGGCCCGCCGCGGCGGCGAAATTCCGGATCCTCCCGGTGATCCTGCACTGGTGGAGACAGGCCCCCAGGGTGGACCGGGCGTTGGCCTCGAGCCTGGGGGCCCAGAAAGGACCGGCCATTTCCACGGCCTGGAGAGGAGGAGAGACCAGGACGGCCGTCTGGAACAGAAGGGCTGCGATCCCGTGAAGCATGAGGCACCTGCTCCCGTCTCGAGCCTCCCTCCGCCCCCCGGCCCGGTCCCATTGAAGCCCACCCGCCCGGAAAGGAGCAAGGAGGGCGCCTCAGGGTTCCACCTCCAGGCCTCCCCTCCACCCCTGGACCTTCCGCACCGCCTCCAGGAGATCCAGGTCCTGGAGGGGGCTGAGGGCCCGGAAGGAGCCCGTGCCGTGTTGCCTCACCCCGGCCGCCTCGCCGGGGCCGCGCCTGCGGAGGTCCTCCTCGGCCACACGGAAGCCGTCCCTTTCCCGTTCCAGGAACCGGAGTCTCTCGGCGGCCTCCAGGTTTCCCCCGGGAGCCAGGAGCAGGAAGAGTCCGCCCTTCTCCCCCCTTCCCACCCTTCCACGAAGCTGGTGGAGGGTGGAGAGACCGAAGGACTCGGCCCCGGACACGACCATGAGAGTGGCTTGGGGCACGTCCAGGCCCACTTCCACCACCGTCGTGGCCGCCAGGAGGGGCGCCTTCCCCTCCCGGAAGGCCCGGAAGACCTTCTCCCGCTCCTCTTCGCCCTGCTCTCCGTGGGCCAGGCCCACCCGGCCCGCCCCGAATCTCCTGCGGAGGATCTCCACCCCCCGGAGCAAGGACCCCTCCTGGGAGGGGGAGCCGATCCTGGGGAAGACGAAGAAGGCCCGCCCCCCCTCCTCCAGGGCCTTCTCCACGAAGGGAAAGGTCTCCTCCAGGCCCGCCCCCTCCAGGACGCGCGTCTCCACAGGTTTTCGTCCGGGCGGAAATCCGACGACCCGGGAGACGTCCAGGCCCCCGTAGACGGTCAGCGCCAGGGTTCTCGGGATGGGCGTGGCGGAAAGAACCAGGAAGTGGGGACTCTCGGCCCCCTTCCGCAACCGGGCTCTCTGCTCCACGCCGAACCGGTGCTGTTCGTCCACCACGGCCAGGCCCAGGCGGGCGAACCTCACCCCTTCCTGGATCAGGGCGTGGGTTCCCACGGCGATGTCCACCTCCCCCGAGGCCAGGCCCGCCAGGATCCCGCGCTTTTCGGATGGGCGCAATCCAGAGGAGAGGAAGGCCAGGCGCACCCTGGAGCCGGAGAGCCACTCCGACAGGGTCCGGGCGTGCTGGGCCGCCAGGACCTGGGTGGGAGCCATGAAGGCCGCCTGGTAGCCCCGGGCCACGCAGGCCAGGGCCGCGGCGAAGGCGAGGGCGGTCTTGCCCGACCCCACGTCCCCCTGGAGGAGCCGCCCCATGGGGCGACCCTTGGCCAGGTCCGCCCGGATCTCCGCCCAGGCCTCCTCCTGGCCGGGATGGAAGGAGAAGGGAAGCCTGGCACGGATCCGTTTCTCCAGGGAGGGGGTCACCACGATCCTGGGAGAGCGGGCCCCGGCCCGCTCCCGCCTCTCCCGGCGGGCCCTCCCCAGGAGCACCCAGGCCTCTTCCAGGGCCAGGCGCCTCCGGTACTCCTCCAGGTCCTCCCCGGGCTTGGGGCGGTGCAACCGCCTCAAGGAGAGGGCCAGCTCCGGGAGTCCCAGGGAGGCGGCCAGCCTGGGCGGGACCTTGGACTCCATCCTCTCGGGAAGGCCCGCTCCGAGGAGGAGGGTCACCAGGCGGGAGACGAAGTCCGACCGGAGACCTTCCGTCTCGGGATAGACCGGTGCCACACCCTTGCCGGAGGCGGCCAGCCTGGGCTTCTTCCCTTCCTGGATCCGCTCGAACTTGGGCGCCCTGAGGCGGAAGCGGTCCCCTTCCCTCTCCAGTTTCCCCTGGAAGCGGAAGATCCCCCCTTGGACGAACTGGGGCGTCAGGTAGGGCTGGTTGAAGAAGAAGACCTCCAGGGGGATACCCTTGCGGCCCGCCCGGACCTGCACCTTCAGGAAGGAGCGGCGCCTGCCCGTCCGGTGGAGCCGGGCTCCCGTCACGACGCCCTGGATCACCACCTTCTTGTCCACGAAGGGGGGGGAAGGATCCTGGAGGCCCTCCCAGGACTCGTAGCGCCTGGGAAGCAGGAGAAGAAGGTCCCCCAGGGTTCGGACACCCAGGGCGGCGAAGGCCTTGGCCCGGCCGGGCCCAACGCCGGGCAGGGCCTGGACGGGGGTGGAAGGCTCCCAGCCCCCCACCTGGCCGGTCCCGGCACCCTTCGGTTTTCCCTCTTGCCCCATGGCCGCTCTTCCTTGTAAAGGTCCCCCTCCTTCTGGAAGGGAAGAAAAGGGGGTATCTTCTTGCCCTTCCCTCTCCCGGGAACCGGGAGGGGCATCCTCGCAAAAACCTTTGAGCAGGAGAAGAATCCAAGTGGAGGAACTCAGGTCCGAAGACAGGGAGATCCTGGAGCGCTACGGGTTCGACGCGGCCCTTTTCATGGACCTGCGCAGGAAGTGGCTCGAAGGGTCTCTTTCCCCTGAGTCCGGCCTGGAGAAGGGCAAGATCGAGCCGCCCCCCTCCGAGGCTCTCCTCCCCTTTCCGAAGAGGGACACCGAGGAGTGGAAGAGGGCCGACGAGAAGGGCCGGGAGGAGATCCGCCGCGGCAAGCTGGCCATCGTGATCCTCAACGGCGGGATGGCCACCCGCTTCGGCGGGGTCGTGAAGGGCACCGTCCCCGTATGGGGGGACGTCTCCTTCCTGGAACTCAAGATCCGGCATACCGCCAAGGTCGCCCGGGAATGCGGCGGCACGATCCCCATCCTCCTCATGAACTCCTGGGCGACCGAGGAGGCCACCCTCCGCCACCTGGAGGAGAAGAACTGGTTCGGCCTTCCCCGGGAGGATTTCTTCCTCTTCACCCAGTTCCTGCATCCCCGGCTGGACAAGGAGGGGCGGGTCTTCCGGGACGAACGGGGAGCGGCTTCCTTCTACGGCCCCGGCCACGGCGACTTCGCTCCCGCCATCCGGACCCGGGGCGGGCTGGACTGGCTCCGCTCGAGGGGTGTGGAACATCTCCTCGTGGCCAACGTGGACAACCTGGGCGCCCGGGTGGAACCGGTGGTCCTGGGAATCCACCTGGAACAGGCCGTGGAGGCAACCGTGGAGGTGGCGCCCAAGTGGCCCGGCGACAAGGGGGGATGTCCCGTTCTGGTGGACGGGAAACTCCAGGTCGTGGAGGACTTCCGCTTCCCGCCCGAATTCGACCAGGACCAGGTGGAGGTGTTCAACTGCAACACCTTCACCTTCGAGGTGGACGCCCTGGACCAGGAATTTCCCCTGGACTGGTTCGCCGTGAGAAAGCGGGCCGGCAAGGAGGAGGTGATCCAGTTCGAGAGGCTCATCGGCCAGCTTACGGCCTTCCTGAAATGCGCCTACCTCGTGGTCCCGAGGACGGGCCGTGACAACCGGTTCTACCCGGTCAAGACCCCCAAGGACCTGGAGGAGGGCAAGGAAGTGATCCGCCTTCTCTATTCCGACCTCTTGCCCCTGGGGGAGGCCCCGGCGTGAAGTTCCACCTCCCGGGAAGGCTCCTGGGAGGCCCGATCCGGGTCCACTGGACCTTCCCGGCCGTCCTGGTCCTCCTCTTCCTCATGGTCCTGGACGCCCCTCCCGGCCGGAGGGGGGCCATGGCCCTGGCGGCCTTCTCGGCCCCCCTGGCCCTGGTCCTCCACGAGCTGGGCCACGCCGTGGCGGCCCGGATCTTCCAGGTCCGGGTGGGAGGAGTGGTGCTCCATTTCTTCGGCGGCCTCACCCAGCTCGACCCGGGCCCCCTGGCGGGCTGGAAGGAGATCCCCGTGAGCGCCGGGGGCCCGGCGGTGAACCTCCTCCTGGCCCTCCTGGCCCTCTTTCCGGCCGAACCCTTCCATACCTTCGGCCGGATCAACCTCCTCTTCGGGGGCCTGAACCTGGTTCCCGCCTGGCCCCTGGACGGAGGCAGGCTTCTCCGGGCCCTCCTGGCCCTCCGTTACCCCCGGGCCCTGGCCACCCTCGTCTCGGGCCTCCTGGGCCTGGCCCTCTGCGGGGGGCTCTTCTTCTACGGACTCTTCGCCTGGCAGGCCTGGGCCCTTCTCTCCGGGCCCTTCCTGGCCGTAGTGGGCCTCAAGGCCATGCAGGTCGAGATGGAGGCCGCCCTCCAGGCGAGCATGCGGGGCGCGGCCTTCCAGGACGGGACCCGGGGATGGGAAGAGGGGGAAGAGGAGGTCCGGGAGGAGGACCCTGGAGAAGGAGGGAGAAAGAGAGGAAAAGGGGCAAAGAGGGCGACCCTCGCCGAGCGGCTCTCCCGCTTCCACGGGAGCCTGGCCGAATACCTGGAGCGGAACCGGCGGCGCTGAGCTTCCGGCTCCGCGCATTCCCCGCTAGGAAGCGGGAAGAGAGACCGCCGGCCCGGCCTTCCTTCTCCCGGAATCCAAGAAGACCGCCCTGCTTCCCGCCGGGGTGAGACGGACCACCATGGGACAGAGACTCCCCTCGCCGGCCCCGAAGGTTTCGGGTCCCCAGGGTGATCCTCCCCGGGCGAGGAGGGTGTCGGCGCTCCCGGGCCGCCCTCCGTGGAGCCTGCCCCAGGCGGGCCTTCCAAGCCTCCTCCACCGGGCAAGGGCCCTCCGGGCGCACAGGGAGAGGAGGGAGCCCTCCAGGCCGGCCAGGGCGGCCTCCATGGCTCCCGCCAGGTGCAACACCCCGGCCAGGTCGGGTCGCACCTCCAGGAGGGCTCCCTCCAGGAGGTAGGCCAGTGAGGCCCGGCGACTCCCTGCCCCCGCCCCTCCCCGGAACCGCTCCAGGGTTTTTCGAAACTCCCGGGGGACGCCGGCTTCCAGGGCGGCCCGGACCAGGCGGAGAGCCGCCGGGTCGCAGGTGTCCAGGGCCGGCCCCACCAGGTCGGAGGGGCCGATCCCGCCCTTCTTCTCCAGGAGATCCTCCAGGATCTTCCCGGCCCGGACATGGCGCCACGAGGCGTCCTCCCCCCCTTTCTCCGGGAAAGGATTCCGGAGGAGGGACTTCCTCCTTCCCGGCCGGAGGTAGGAGGGAGATGCGTTGCACTGCACCAGGTATCCATCCCTTCCGCCCAGGTCCACAGGTCCTCCCCGGCCCCGGCCCAGGGCCGCCCCGAGGCACCAGGCGATCCTTCCACGGCCGTCGGCCGCCACCATGTGGGTATGGGCCAGGGGAGGAGCCAGCGAGGTGGAGCGGGCCAGGGCCGGGGCCGACCGGGAACGGGCCGCCCGGAAGGCCCACTCCGAGGGAAGGGGGCAGCGAAGGAAGGCGGGCCGAAGGGACCGGCTCTCACCGGGAGGCTTCCACCACCTCCCCCTCCCGCCGGGCCGGAGGCGCTCCTCCACCGTCTCCAGCCAGGAGGAACAAAGAGTCCAGGCGATCCGGGGAGCCGATCCGACCAGCACGAAGGGCGAACCCGCCCTGGCCAGCCCGCAGGCCTCGTAATCGGGAGAGCGTATCACCAGCCTGTGGAGGTGGAGATCCCCCCTCGGAGCCAGGGGGACGTGGGGGTCCAGCCAAAGCAGGGAGCCTCCCCTCCGGGTCCGGGCCGCCCCGAAGGCGGCGGCGTTGGACCCGCCCCGGGAGGGCGGGTCGCCGTAGAGCCGCTCCGCCTCGGGGAGGGAGGCCACCAGTAGGTCCCAGGCGGCCAGGTTCGCAGGAGTCACGGGAGCGTATCCTCCAAGGCCCTCCCGGAGGCCCTCCGCGTAAGCCTCCCAGAGCTTCCGAAAGAGGGCCGGCGCCCGGCCGAGCTTCCTCCCGGCCTCCCTGGCCACCCCCAGGGAGGCGCAGAGAGAGTCGTTCCGGATCTCCCCACAGCCCTCCTGGAGGAGCGACGCCTTGCCTTCCGCCCTGGCCAGGCCCAGGACCACGGCCACACCGGCCTTGCGCCCCTGCCACCATCCGACGGCCCAGCAGGCGGCCCGGCCGGAATCGGAACGGACCCGGAGGAGGAAACCCTCCTCCAACCGGGCCGGGCCGAAGGGAGTGGACAGGATGGACAAGGAACCGCCTCAGGCCAGGATGGAATACCCTCCGTCCACCACCAGGGTCTGGCCGTGGATCATGTCCGCCATGGGAGAGCAAAGGAAGAGCACCGCCCGGGCCACGTCCTCGGGGGTGGTGAGCCTCCCGGCGGGGGTCCGCTTCCGGGAGTTCTCGAGGATGGCATCCCGCTCGGGGAAGAACTTGAGGGCGTCCGTCTCCACCACGCCCGCCGAGATGGCGTTCACATGGATCCCCTTGGGCGCAAGTTCCAGGGCCAGGTGGCGCACCAGGGATTCCAGGGCCGCCTTGGAGGCCCCAACGGCGGCGTAGTGGGGAATGGCCCGGACGGCCCCCAGGCTGGAGACGGCCACCACCCATCCCCCCTCTTGGGGTTTCATCAAGGGCACCGCCTTCTGGACCAGGCCCAGGAGGGCTCCTGCGTTGATGTCCATGGTCCAGTGCCAGTGGCGCTCCGTAAGCTCCAGGGCGGATTTCAGGATCCCCGATGCGGCGTTGCTCACCAGGATGTCCAGCCTGCCGAACTCCGCGCCGATCACGTCGAAGAGCCGGTCCAGGTTATCCCTTTCGGCCACGTTTCCCTTGAGCAGGAGAGCCCGGCTACCCCGCTCCTCGATGGCCCGGGCCGTCTCCTGGGCGGCCTGCTTGTTCCTCAGGTAGTTGATGGCCACGTTCACCCCGCGGGAGGCCAGCTCCAGGGCGATGGCCCTTCCGATCCCCCGGGAACCGCCCGTCACCAGGGCGTAGCGGCCTTGAAAATCCAGGTCCTTCGTCATCTCGTCTCCTCCGTATCGCTCCGGATCGATGGTCAGCGTGAAAGGGTGTGCCCTAGGCTTTCCGCCCCGAAGCAGGGTCCGGGCCGGCAGGCGTCCCCCCTCCTTCCTCCAGGGGAGAGTCCAAGGGTTCCTTGAGCAACCTGAGACAACCTTTCCTGAGAAGCAAGTCCAGGAAGAGGTATCCCCTGTCCAAGGCCGGGGCCACGGCGCTTCCGAAGCGCTCCTCCAGCTCGGCGGCGATCCTCTCGAAGGTCCGCGTGCCGTCGCAAAGCTCCCAGAAGGCCGAGCCCCGCTCGTCCAGGGGGAGAACGATATGGGGCCTTCCCAGGACCTTGGCGCAGAGCCTTCCGAACCAGGAGTCCCCGTAGCGGGGAAGGAGGATTTCCACCCGTCCCTCCCCGTTGAGGCGGAAGGGAAGGGCCCGGGCCGGGACGAGGGTCCGGGGATCGGGGGCGGTCTTGGATCTTCCTGGTCTCACCTGGTTCCTTTCTTTCCGTTCCGGCAGGGTTTCTACATGTACGGAGGCTTCCCGGCAAATCTCCCCTCCTCGAAGGCGCCTCCACCGTCTGGTAGGATGGACCGACCCCCGAAGCCGAGACCAGGAGCGCCCATGGGTATCGTTTGGAGAACCCTTCTTCCCGCTTTCCTCCTCCTAGCTCCTTCCCAGGCCCAGGACAAGCTGGCCCCCCTCTTCCGGGCCCTCCAGAGGAGCGACCTCACCCAGGCCCTCACCCTCCTGGAAAAGGGCCCCAAACCCAAGGGAGAGACCGCCCTGGAGGCGGCCCGGAGGTTCTTCGCCCTGGCCACCTCGCCGGGAAGATCCCGGGAACAAGCCAAACTTGGACTGAAAGGGGCCTTGAAGATCCTCCAGGGGGCCATCCCGTCCTCCTTGAAGCACGAGAAGATCGACCTCTCCTTCCGGACCGCCCTGGAGCTGGGCAAGGTGATCCTGGAAGGCCGGCCTGCGTCCCACTCCCCCGAAGAACTCGCCGCCCTGGAGGCCCTTCAAGCGGCCCACATGTACGCCCTCGGCATGGAGGGAGAGAGGAAGCGGGAGGCCTTGAAGGAGGTGGATCTCCTCCTCCTTCCTCTTTGCCGGAAATTGCGCCACACCATGGAAGTGGTCCGTTACGCCAGGGAGCTCCTGGAACTTCCCATCTCTCCCGGAGAGAGGCGGAGGACCAGGGACGCCCTGGGCGAGGCCCTTCTGGCCCTGAACCGGCCCAAGGAGGCCTTCACCTACCTGCAGGACAAGATCCGGGAGAACCCTTCCGATCCCAACCTCATCTATCCCCTGGCCAAGGGACTCTTCCGCTCTTCCGCCCAGAAGAGCCTGGACCTCCTCTTTCCCGTGATCGGAAAGGACCCGGCCCGCAAGGACCGGAAGACCTGGACCCAGTGCCTGGACCTCTTCTACAAGGCCTTCCGGGCCATTCCCAAGCGGAAGGACCCGGGCCTCTCCCTGGTCAAGCAACACCGGGTACTCATTCCCCTCCCCCGGATGTGGGGCCACGCATCCTGGGCGCCCGGCTTCCGGGCCTACAGGAAGGAGGGCACCCGGCCCGGCAAGGTCTACGGCGGAAAGCTCAGGATCCAGGTGATGATCCCCTTCTCCAAAGGGTGGGTCCCGAGCCGCCGCCCGCCGGGAGACCTTGTGCGCTGGCGCAATACGGCCATCGCCTTGAGAAGGGGCGGAAAAGGCCCGGCCATCGTCCTCTACTGGTTCGGGCCCGATCTCTTCTACTGGTATGGAACCACCCCCAGGCGTTCCGGCGTGACGGGAAAGGGCTCAAGGGGGGACAGCAAAGGTGGGATCGCCTCCCTGGTGAGCAAGCTCTGCTACGGCCCAGGGGCACGCAAGAGGGGGCTCCGTTTCAAGCCTGTGACCCCCTTGCCTTATTCCCTGGGTGTTCAATCGGGAGTCACCAAGCGGGCCTGGATCCGGGCCAGGACCATCTACCAGGAGTACTTCTTCTCCGCCGGCCAGGTCACCCTGGAGGTCCTCCTCAAAATCCGCAAGGAGGACGCCCAGCTCCTGGGCCCCGAACTCCGGTGGTGCCTGCGGAACATCCGGCTCGTGAAGAAATAGGGGACCAGGATCCCTCCCTCCCCCCCCGGTGCCGGAAGGCCCCCCCTGGGTGGAAGGCCGGTCTCCCCGGGGGAAAGGAGAGGAAATTCCCCTCTTCCTGCTTGCAAGGAAAATGTAAAACCTGGTAGAATCACAACACGTCTTTCTCCCTTCCAATACGCCCCGCATCGAGGGGCGACCACCAGGGAGTCTCCCGGCGGAAACGTCTAACACCCTTTCCTCTTCTTTCTCATTCCAGACACGGAGGTGACCCCCATGAAGAAAGTCCTACTCCTTCCCCTCGGCGCCCTCCTCCTTGCCGGCGGCGCCTTCGCCCAGGGCCAGGTGCCCCCTCCGCAGCTCAACAAGTTCGCCAAGGACGCCATCTTCAACTCCCCCAACGTTCCGGGCACCACTTTCTCCCAGATCCACATCATTCCCTATCCCGGCCAGGCCGGGAAATACCTGGTGGCCATGACGGTGAACACGGGCCTTCCCAGCCAGTGGGGCGGCGTGGGAGGGTCGGACCTCCTCACGGGGGTCTACGACGCCAAGACCAACAAGTTCACCCCCGACAAGAATGCGGCCTTCCTGAACGGAGCCAAGTCCGAATTCGGCCTCACGCTCTACCACAACGGCCTCATCGCCTACTTCGAGTCGGACAGCGGAGGCGCCTATTCCCCCTACCTGGCCACCCGGACCTCCCTGAACCAGCCCTTCAAGGTCGCCGGCCTCATCCAGAACGCCCCCAAGCAGTCCTACTGGGACGGCTCCCTGGCCAACCTCAACGGAAAGATCCACCTCCTCCACGTCCTGGGCAAGGACATCGCCGCCTCACCCCTGGACGTGGCCAAGGTCTCCATCGGGAACCCGACGGTGATCATCCGGACCCCCGTTTCCACGGGAACGGCCAATTCGCCGACGCCCATCGTGGATTCCACGGGGGAACTCATCGCCGTGAGCCACCATGTCACGGTCAACCGGAACGACCACTACGTCTCCTTCGACCTCGACCCCAACACGCCGGCCATCCAGTTCATCACCCATCCCGACTGGATCAACAACGGCGGATACATCGCCGGAACCTTCTACGACGCCCATTACGCCTCTCCCAACTACAGGATCGACAGCGTCCAGACCGTCTGGTGGACCGGTGGGAAGGCCAAGGTGGGATCCAACATGGAGGTCTACGCCTACGCTCCCCTGCGGGGCCTCACGGCGGTGCCCTGGGTCTCCTTCTTCCTTCTCTCCAGCGGGTTCTCCACCCCCATCTCCGTGCCGGGGATCACAGGCAAGTTCGGACTGAACCCGGCCCTCTTGATCCCCGTCACCCTGGGGACCCACAATCCCCTCACCGGGACGGTCAAGAAGGTCCTTCCCATCCCCAACAACCCGGCCCTCTCGGGCTACGCCATCCCGGGCCAGTCCCTGACCCTGGATCCCAAGACCCAAAAACTCATGCTCGGGAACACAGCGGTCCTGACCATCCTCTGACCAGAGGAGGAGGAGATCTCCGGGAGCCTCTCCCCCCCTGGGGGAGAGGCTCCTCGCCTTTTCCTCCCCCGGGGGGAAGTTGCAAAGGGGGGGGAGGCCCTTAAAGTAGGGTCTTTTCTTCCAGCGAAAGGAACTCGACCCCATGATCTCCCTCTCCCCGGCCGCCCTCGGCCTCGCTCTTCTCCTCCTTCCCGCCGCCGCGGTCGGCCAACCTCCTTCGGCCGCCGCGCCCCAGGTGCCCAAAGCCGCCCCGGTCCCCAAGGCCCCTCCCGCCCTGGTGAAAGAGCTGACCTCCACCTTCGCCAGGCTGAAGAGCCTCCTCAAGGAACTGGAAGGAATCCGGGCCAAGGCCATGGGTCCCGTCTCCCAAGCCCAAAGAAGCGCCCTGGTGAGCAAGTTCAACTCCATCCGGGGGGAGTTCGTGAAGACCAGGAACGACCTTCTCCAGAAGGTGGAGAAGGCCCACAAGGCCTTTCCCGGCGATCCGGGAGTGGCGGGAATCCACATTCAATTCGCCCTGGGGCGTAAAGACTGGAAGAGCGCCCTGGCCGACGCGGACGTCCTGGTCCGGGCCCGCCCCAAGGACCAGGAGCTTGCGGGCCAGAGGGCCTTCATCTATCTCCAGCTCGGGCGACTCCAGGACACGGTGAAGGAGATCCGGCGTCTGCGCAAGCTGGCCGGAAAGCCCCACCTGGAAACGCCCCTCCTCGCCCAGTGCCTGGCCAACATGGGGAAGTACGACCAGGCTCTCGCCGAGATCGCCGCTTTCCGGAAGGCCACGGGCGACGCCTCGGCCCTGGCCCAGATGGAGGCCGATTGTCTCTTCCAGCTTCACAAGTGGGAGGACGCGGCCAAGGCGGCCCAGAAGGCCGTGACCCTCTTCTCCTCCAAGATGGCTTCGGCCCGGAACATGCAGGAAGCCCAGCGCATCCGGGCCGGGTTGCAACAGATGCAGAAGCTTCTCCAGGCCTGCAAGGACTACCCCGCCTACCTGGCCAAGGAAAAAGAACTGGAGGCGGCCGAGGAAAAGAAGGGCGACGACCCCATCGTGGCCATCGAGACCAACCGGGGCACTATCGAGGTGGAGCTCTTCGAGGACAGCGCCCCCAACACCGTGGCAAACTTCATCGAGCTTGCCGAAAAAGGCTTCTATGACGGGACCCGGTTCCACCGGGTCATCCCGGGATTCATGATCCAGGGAGGGGATCCCAACTCCAAGAACGACGACCCCTCCGACGACGGCACCGGCGGGCCGGGCTACAAGTTCGCCGACGAGTGCCGGAACCCGGGGGCGAGGAAGCATTTCGCCGGAAGCATCTCCATGGCGAATTCCGGTCCCGACACCAACGGGTCCCAGTTCTTCATCACCCAGGTCATCACCTGGCACTTGAACGGGCGGCACACCGTGTTCGGCAGAGTGATCAAGGGAATGGACGTGGTCCTGAAAACCCGCAAGGGGGATGTCATCAAGAAGGTGAAGGTCCTGCGCAAGAGGGACCATCCCTACAAGGTGAAGAAGCTGGAATAGCCGCCCCGCCGGGATCAGGAAAACAGGATTGGGACACTATCCTGACAAACCGTCCGGGCCCCTGCCCTCCCGGGTAAGGGGCCCTAATTCTTTATGTGTCAAGGGCCAAGGAAGGCCGGGAAAGCCTGCCCTCCCCGGTTTCCCGGCCCGTTCCCGCCGGTCCGCATCATTCTGAGCCGCCGGGCCGGCTACAATCAATCCATCTCCAACCCCCTTCTTGCCCGCCTCTTACGATATCGCTAGACTTCTTTCCAGTCTCACCGGGCCCTCCCTTCTGGAGAGTCCTCCTTTCGGTTCCTTACCCAATCCCATCTTTCCATTCATGGAGGTAAAGACCATGCGGAAACTCTTCCTCATTCCCGTGATGGGCGCCCTTCTCGCCGCAGGCGCCCTGGCCCAGGGGCAGGTGGCTCCCCCGCACTTGAACAAGTTCGGGAAGGACCCCATCTTCAACGCCCCCAACGTGCCGGGCACCACCTTCAGCCAGATCCACATCATCCCCTACCCCGGCAAGCCCGGGAAGTTCATCGTGGCCATCACCGTGGCCAGCGGCCTTCCCCCTGCCAACGGCGGCGTGGGAGGATCGGACTTCCTGACGGGCGTCTATGACACCCTCACCAAGAAGTTCACCCCCGACAAGAACGCGGCCTTCCTCAACAGCTCCAAGTCCGAGTTCGGCCTCACCCTCCACCACTCCGGTCTCTACGGCTACATGGAGTCCGCCGGCGGAGCGTCCTATGCGCCCTACCTGGTCTCCCGGAAGAGCCTGAGCGCCCCCTTCTCCGTGGTGGGCCAGATCCAGGGTCTTCCCATGAAGCAGGGCTGGTGGGACGGATCCCTTGCCGACATCAACGGCAAGATGCACATCCTCTACGTCCTGAACCACAACATCGTGGCCGCCCCCCTCACCATCAGCGGAACCACCGTCAAAGCCGGCAATCCCATCACCCTGGTGACCCCCCCTGTGGCGAACAAGGACTGCAACTCCCCCACGCCCATCTACACCTCCAGTGGTGAGCTCGTGGCCCTCTCCCACCACCTGACGGTGAACGCCAACGACCACTACGTCTCCTTCGACCTGGATCCCAACACGCCGGCCCTCCAGTTCATCACCCTCTCGGACTGGATCAACAACGGCGGCTACATCGCGGGCACCTTCTACGACGCCCACTCCACCAGCGGGACCTACCAGATCTCCAGCGTCCAGAGCGTGTGGTGGACCGGCGGAAAGGCCAAGATCGGCACCAACATGGAGATCTCCGCCTACTGCCCCGTCCAGGGAACGGGCGCCACGCCCTGGGTCTCCTACTTCCTGCTCTCCTCGGGCTTCTCGGCCCCCATCACCATCCCCGGCATCGTCGGGAAGTTCGGCTTGAACCCGGCCTTCCTGCTGCCCCTCACCATCGGGGCCCACAACCCCCTCACGGGAAAGGCGACCGTCAGCCTGCCCATCCCCAACAACCCGGTCCTCTCGGGCTACACCGTGGCGGGCCAGTCCCTGACCATCGACCCCAAGAACCAGAAACTCATGCTCGGGAACACCGCCGCTCTGACCATCCAGTGAGGAAAAGAGGGGCTACCTGAAAAACCGAAGGCCGGTCTCCCCCGGGGAGGCCGGCCTTTCTCTTCGGTCTTCCACTCCTTTCCCGCTCTCCAGGGCCTCCTTCTCCCTACTCCCCCAGGAGGATCCTCTCTGCAGTCCTGCGGAAGACCTCGGGGCGGTCCAGCTCGCCCGAGTCCAGTTTCGCCCTCACTTCCGAAAGGGCTTCCAGCCGGTCCGAGTCCCCCCCCCTGGCCAGGAAGGTCAACCGGTCCACCTCTTCGGCCATCCGGGAAGACTCGGGGGAGAGGGAAACCCGATCCAGGGGTTCCTTCACATCCCGGGAGGCCGGTTTTCTCCCGGCCCTTCCCAGGGTCTTCTCCCCGCTCCCGGGGCGGTAGTTTTCGGGACCCCTGATACTTGGGACGTTCATTCCCGCGAACCTCCTGGTTTCCATCCTGCTCGTGCCTCTCCATTTTCGGCTTCCAGGCCCGAGGCTTGAGCGGGAACCCGCCCTTCTTTTCGACAATCCTGTCTTGTTCCTGTAGACAGGCGCCCCCCTTCCCCCCCTTTCCAGGGCCGCACCTTCCGTGGAAGGAGAAAATCTTTCCGGCCCCCAGGGGAAAAGCTTTCCGGCCCGGAAAGATTTTCCCCCTCCCGCCGGGCCATCAGCCACGCCCTCCTTCGACTTCTTCCCTTTGTAGTCAAAAGACTTAGGAAGACCACCCCAAGTTCCTCCCCTTGCCGGCACGGTCTTTGTTCCTCCCGCCCGGGCGACCCGCCCTGGAAAGGGAAGCAACAGGACCCATGATCATCACCCCCTACGGACACGTGGACCCGGCGTCCCAGGTGCCCCTCCCCCAGAAGGGAGACGGCTTCCTCCTCTCTCCCGAGAAGAGGAACGGGCCCGCTCTCCGCAGGAAGGAGAGGAAGGAACGGGAAGAAAGGGACCTCCCCTCCCATGGAGCCGAGAGGGGACCCGCTCCTTCCGGCCCACGAGGGTCCGAAGGAAGAAAAGAAAAGGCCGACCCGCCGGCGGCGAAGGGAAGCAGGCGCGGCGCGGACCGGGCCGGAGACGAACGAACTCAGTCCTCCCATGGAGAGGTTCCCTGGAAGGAAGAAGGGGAAGGGGCCCGGCGGATTCGCTCTGCAGGCAACCAGGAGGCTCCTTCCCCTTCTTCCGACCTTTTTCCCTCTCCTTCCGGGGAGGGCCCCTCCGGCCCGGCCCCTTCGGGGGGAAAGAAGGGAAATCCGACCCCCTCCCTTGCAGGGGGTCCTGCTCCCGTGACGGCCCTTTCCCTGGACGCTCCGGCCCGGGCCGGCGGCCCGCCGGCCCTCCAGGCCGCCGCTCCCGCCCGCCCCGGGGGCGCATCCCGGGAGGGGCGGGCCGCCTTCGCCAAGGCCCCCCTCCAGGGTTACAGGAGCAGGGTTCACCCCACCCCCGAGATCGACCCACGCAAAGGAGAGGGGATCCTCAAGAGGATCGCCCTCTTCCTGGACAAGGACGGGGGCGAGGCCGTTCTCGACCTGGATCCTCCCACCCTGGGCCGCCTGGCGGTCCGGATGGTGGTGGAAGGCGACAAGGTGGAGCTCCGCCTCCACGCAGGGACCGACGCCGTGGCCCGGTTCCTGGAGAAGAACCTGGCCCCCCTGCGCCAGGTCCTGGCCGAACAGGGCCTCACCCTGACGGCCTTCGACGTCACCTCCGGGGGACCGGAAGAGAGCCCCGCCCGCTTCGCCAGGGACGCCGAGGGTCGGGCCAGGGCCGCCAGGGCCGTTCAAGGGCCGGGCGGCGCAGCCCCCGAAGAAGCCCCGCCGCCCCCCCCGGCCCCCATACGGACACTTGGAAAGGGATCCGCCCTGGATCTCTTCGCGTGACGAGGAAGATCGGAAGAAAAGAAAGAGGAAACCGAATGAGCACCATCGGAGGAATCGGAAGCCAGGGAAGTCCCGACCTGCTTGGTTCCGGGAACGTCAAGTTCTCCGACAACATGTTCCTGAAACTCCTGGTGGCCGAGATGCGCACCCAAAGCCCCCTGGAGCCCGTGGACAACCAATCCTTCATGGAGCAAATGGCCCAGTTCTCCTCCATGGAACAGACCAAGCAGATGAACGACGGGATCCTCCAGCTCCTCAGCTACCAGGGGGTCCTGGCCAAGATGCAGGGGCTCCAGCAGGGGGCCGACCTTCTCGGAAAGACCGTCACCTACAAGAGTGACGGCGGCGAAGAGGGCTCCGGCGTGGTCAAGGCCGTCCGCGTGGAAAACGGCAAGATCATGCTCGACCTGGGCGACAAGTCCATCGAACTCGCCTGGGTCACCGGGCTCGAGGACAGGGAAGCGTCCAAGGAGGCCGGGAAGAAGGGATCTTCGCAGGAGAACGGCAAGAAGAACTGAAGCGACGGGAGGCGGTAGAAAGTGGTCAACACCTCACTTTTCACGGGCCTCTCCGGACTCAGGGCCCACCAGCAGTACCTGGACGTCATCGGCAACAACATCGCCAACGTGAACACCCCGGGGTTCTGGGGAAGCAGGGTGACTTTTTCCGACCTGCTCTCCTTCACCATGAGCGGCGGCTCGGGGCCCCACGGGGAACTGGGGGGCAGGAATCCCCTCCAGGTAGGCCTGGGGACGAACGTGGCGTCCATCGATCTCAATACCAACCAGGGAACCTTCCTCGACACGGGGCGTCCCCTGGACGTGGCTATCCAGGGCAAGGGGTTCTTCACCCTGAGTGACGGAAACAGGAACTTCTACACCAGGGTCGGCTCCTTCGGGGTGGACACCAACAGGAGGCTGGTGGACCTGAGGACGGGCCTCAGGGTCATGGACATCGACGGGAACGAGATCACCGTCCCCGCCTCGGACACCATCCCCGCCAGGGCCACCAGCACGGTCACATTGGAAGGAAACCTGCCGGCAAAGGTCACGGGCCCCCTGGCGGAGATCCTCTCCTCGGGATCCCCCTTCCAGGCCGGCACGGCCGCCTCCCTTTCGGGAGGAACGGGGCCCTTCAACCTTTCCTCCTACAACGGGACCAAGTTCTCCGTGAGCGTGGACGGCGGAACCCCCCAGACCGTAACCATCGACACGTCCACCTTCACCAACCCGGCGGCCGTGACGGCCACGGAGATCAAGACCATGATCGAGAGCCAGGTCACGGGAGTGACCGTCCAGGTCTCGGGAAACAGCTTCACCCTGGAGACCAATCACGTGGGTTCCTCGGCCTCCCTCAAGCTGGAGAACGTGAGCGGCACGCCTCTTTCAGCCCTGGGACTCTCCACCCGCTTCACCTCGGGGACCCAGACGGCCGCCACGGCCTCCACGAGCCTGAACCAGCTCGTCGGCAACCAGGAGGACTACCAGGCCGGGGACCGGATCGTGATTTCCGGCCAGGACGCGGCGGGACACTCCATCGGGGACACCTTCGTCTTCGGCACCGGCGCCGGCCAGAACGGGACCACCCTGGGCGACCTGGTCACCTTCCTGGACAACCTCTTCCCCGACGCCGACGTGACCCTGGATTCGGACGGCACACTCAAGGTCACCGCCTCCGAGACGGGCGAATCCAAGCTGGCTCTCCACATCTCGGACCACTCCTCCAATACCGGCTCTTCCACATTTCCCTCCTTCAAGGTCACCCAGGAGGGCAAGGGCCCGGACACGGTGACCACCTCCATGGACATCTACGACTCGCTGGGAAGGGCCCACCCGGTGACCTTCACCTTCACCAGGACCTCCGGCCGGGAGTGGAGCCTGACCGCCACGGTCCCCGAGGACCAGGGAAGTGCGGTGGACGGTTCGGTGGACCGGATCCTCTTCAACGAGGACGGCAGTTTCAACGTGGCCATCGACGGAAACGGGACGACTCTCACCTTCTCCTGGGACGGCCTCTCCACCACCCAGACCATCAACCTCTCCCTGGGGAGTTCGGCCCAGTTCGACGGCCTCACCCAGATGGGAGAGAAATCCTCCGCCGCGGCCACCGACCAGGACGGTTACCCCTCGGGAGACCTCCTCAACGTCTCCTTCGAATCCAACGGGGTCCTCCAGGGCTTCTACAGCAACGGCCACACCCGGGACCTGGCCACCTTGAGGGTCGCGATCTTCACCAACGAAGGCGGGCTCCTCAAGGAAGGGGACACCCTCTTCTCCCAGTCCCCGAACTCCGACGACCCCATCATCACCCAGCCCGGCACCGGCGGGGCCGGGACGGTCGTCTCGGGGGTCCTGGAGAACTCCAACGTGGACATCGCCGAGGAATTCGTCCGGCTCATCGAGGCGCAGCGCGGTTACCAGGCAAACGCCAGGGTCATCACCACGACGGACCAGATCCTGGCCGAGCTGGTCAACCTGGTCCGGTGATTCCAAGGAGGAAGGAACCCCATGGAAGCTGGTGAAATCACCGTCGCGGCCGCCATGGCGGCCCTCTCCAACGAGCAGGACAACATCGCCCAGAACCTGGCGAACCTGCAGAGCCCGGCCTACAAGCGCAAAGTGGGCCGCTTCGTGGAGTACCTCTCGGACCTGCAGGCCGCCGACGGGAGCCCCCTCACCATCCCGGTATTCACCCAGAGCGTGGATTTCAGCCAGGGTGACGTCAAGGTCACGGGGAACGACCTGGACCTGGCCCTCATCGGGAAGGGGTTCTTCCAGGTCAAGACTCCTTTCGGAATCCGGTATACCCGGGTCGGGAGTCTCCATCCCAACCAGAAGGGAGAACTCAGCACTCCCTCGGGATACCTCGTCCTCGGAACCGACGGCCAGCCCATCAAGGTAAGCCTGGCAGAGGGGGAGGGGTCCCAGATCATGGTGGATCCCGTGGGTTCCGTGCGGACCAAGTCCGGGATGTCCCTTGGAGTCCTCGGGATCTACACCTTCAAGAACCCGGAGAAACTGGTTCCCCAGGGAGACGGCCTCTACGCCGCCCCTCCGGGAACGAGGCCCTACCCCGCCACGGACTGCCGGGTGGAGCAGGGCGCCCTCGAGTCCGCAAACGCGGATTCCATCGAGGAGCTCGTCACGATGCTCGTGACCAAGAGAAGCTTCGAAGCCGCCAGCCGGGCCCTGGTGCAGGTCCAGCGGGCCAGGGATTCCTTCCTGGCGGCGGCCAGGCAATAAGGAGGTAAGGAAGGATGCTCAAGAGTCTCTTCACTTCTGCCACGGGGATGAAGGCCCAGCAGATCTTCGTGGACACCATCTCCAACAACCTGGCCAACGTGAACACCACGGGTTTCAAGCGCGGAACGGCCTGCTTCCAGGACCTCCTCTACGTGACCCTGAAGCAGCCCGGCCTGGAGACCGTCGCCGGCAGGCCCAATCCCCTGGGTCTCCAGCTCGGTTCCGGTTCCCGCCTGGTAGGGACCCCGAAGGTGTTCACCCAGGGCGTGCTGGAAGGGACCAACCGGAACCTGGACGTGGCCATCAAGGGAGACGGGTTCTTCCCGGTCCAGCTCCCCGACGCATCCATCGGGTATACCCGGGACGGGTCCTTCCTTCTGGACTCGGAGGGTCACATCGTCACCTCCAGCGGTTACAGGCTGGACCCGGACATCACCATTCCCTCGGACGCCTTGAAGATCACCATCGACGAGGACGGCCAGGTCTGGGTGACCACATCCACCGCACCCGAGACTCCCACCCAGGTGGGCCAGATCCAGTTGGCCCGCTTCATCAATCCCGCCGGCCTGGAGGCCCTGGGTGGAAACGTCTTCCGGGCCTCCCCCGCCTCGGGTTCCCCCATCACCGACACCCCCGGGAACAACGGGGTCGGATACCTGATCCAGAACTTCCTGGAAGGCTCCAACGTGGAGATCGTGAACGAACTGGTGAACCTGATCGTGGCCCAGAGGGCCTACGAGGTGAATTCCCGGGCCATCCGCACCTCGGACGAAATGCTGGCCCAGGTCAACAACATCGTGAGGTAGAAAAAGATGGGACTTTCCCTCTTTGCAGCGGTTCTCCTCCTCGCCCTTCCCGGCATCCCCCGGGACGGGGCTCCCCGGCCCGCCGGGAAACCCGCCCCGGCCGCCCCCAAGGCCCTCGTGGAGGTCCGGAGGACGGCCGTCTGCCGGGGACTCAGGGTGCTCCTGCGAGACATCGCAACCCTCAAGACCTCCGACAAGGCCCTGGCCAAGAAGCTCATGGACCTGGACCTGGGAAGGCCCCCCGCGGAAGGGTGGCTCAAGGTCGTCCGCAGGGAGACCATCCTGGAGGCCATGGGGGAAGCGGGGATCGATCCCGGGCTGGTGCGGTTTGCCGGTGCGACGGAAACCGAAATCCGGTCCAGGAGCGTCCTGGTGACGGCGGACCAGATCGAGGAAGCGGCGGAGCTCGTCCTCCGGGCCAGCGCCGCCGCCCTGGAGAAGGAGGAGGTGGAGTGGAGCATCCTCCGACATGCCAGGAGTTGCCGCGTTCCCGCCGGGAGGCGCGGAGTGGACCTCACCGCCGTTCTCCGCCACGGCCGCATGGAAAGGGACGAGGCCGTCCTGGACGTCTCCATCCGCGTCGACGGCCGGACCGTCAAGACCCTTCCCGTGGCATTCCGCCTCAGGAGATTCAGGAAGGTCCTGGTGGCCCTTGCGCCGCTCAGAAGGGGAGAGCCCCTGGACAAGGGCAAGGTGGGACTCAGGAGGATGGACGTCTCCCGCTTCTTCGGATCCCCCCTGGACGACCCCGCCCGGATCCGGGGGAAAGTCGCCGCCAGGCTCCTCTCCGGGGGGGCGATCCTCACTCCCATGGACGTGAAGGACCCCGACCTTGTCCGGAAGGGGGACCTGGTGACCATGGTCGCCGTCAAAGGAAACCTCAGAGTTACGGCTAAAGGGATTGCGAGGACGGGAGGTTCCCTCGGGGAGATCGTCCTCGTGATGAATCCTTCCTCCAGGAAGATCGTCCAGGGGAAGGTCGTAGGCGTGGGAGTGGTTGAAGCAGTATCCAGAGGAGGTGCGCGATGAAGGCGGGAAAGATCGGTTTCGTTCTCTTGCTCACGGCCCTCCTCGGTGGGCCCGCCTCCCAGGGGCAGTCCCTCTGGAAGAAGGCCCGGCGGAAGATCTCCCCCATCGAGGACATCATCGCCAGGAACATCGGGGACATCCTGACCATCGTGGTCAAGGAGGACCACAAGACCAAGGCCCAGGACAAGACGGACCGGAAGCAGGAGAACACCCTCTACGCCAAGCTCCAGGCCTACACCATCACCCCCAAGACCTTCCGGACCCCTCTTCCCGAGGTGAACCTCAAGGGAACCCAGACCTTCAAGGGCGACAACAAGCAGGAGAGGGACCAGGAGGTGGAGGCCCGGATCGCCGTCATCGTCGTGGATACCCTCCCTAACGGAAACATGGTCGTCGAGGGAAAACGCGAGATCGTCGTGGACGACGAGACCCGGATCCTCAGGATCTCCGGGATCGTCCGTCCCAGGGACGTCAAGTCCGACAACACAGTGAGAAGCGACCAGGTCGCCGACGCCAGGATCGCGATCGAAGCCGACGGGGGAGGGCGCCAGATCACCAGCAGGGGTCCGGTCGCGGAGATCGTACATACGGCGATCTGGTTCTTCTGGCCTTTCTAGGCCCTAGGAGGCATCGAAGATGAACGGAAAGACCCTCTTTCTTCTCCCCGCCCTCCTCGTCGCGGCCTCCCTTCCGGGCCAGGACGTGGTCCGCCTCCAGGAGGTGGCTTCCATCAACGGCGTCCAGGCCAACCATCTCATGGGAGTGGGGATCGTCGTGGGACTGGCCGGGACGGGCGACAGCAACGCCGCCACCAGGGCCAGACTCGCCTCCTTCCTGGCCTTCAACAAGATCAACGTGGACGCCGGCCAGCTTGCCGCGGGCAACGTGGCCCTCGTGAGCGTCTCCTGCGAGTTCCCGCCGTTCCTCCGCGAAGGGGACAGGGTGGACATCACCCTCTCGGCCATCCAGGACGCCACGAGCCTCTTCGGCGGGGAGCTCCTCTTCACCACCCTGAAGGGCATCGACGGCGAAGTCTACGTCGTGGCCCAGGGTCCGGTGAGTATCGGTGGTTTCTCCTCTTCGGGGAGCGCCGCGAAGCTCGTGCGGAACCACCCCACGGTGGGACACATACCCGGCGGCGGTATCGTGGAGAAGACCGTTCCCATGCGGATTCTCACCCCCTCGGGGGACCTGGAGATCCGCCTCCTCAGGCCTGCCTTCGACACGGCCGTGAACATCTCCCGGTCCCTCTCCACCCTCTTCCCGGGGAAGGTGGTCCCCGTGGACCCCGGCCTTGTGAGGATCCACCTGGCTCCAGAGCAGAGGGACGAAACCAGGTTGATGCCCATCCTTGCCAAGCTGGTGAACCTCCCCGTCCAGGTCGGAGGGCCCTCCAAGGTGGTCATCAACGAGAGGACCGGCACCATCGTGATCGGGGACCACGTGCGCATCGGCAGGTGTGCCATCGCCAAGGGGAACCTGACCATTACGGTGACGGAGAACCCCGTGGCCGTGCCAAGGAGTTCCCTCACCGAGGGCGAAACCACCGTCCTTCCAAGGACCAGCATCGAGGCCGTGGAAGGGAAGAACAACTTCATGGTGATCCGGGGCGGCGCAAGCCTCTCGGACGTTGCAGAGATGATGAACCAGCTCGGAGCTTCGCCGAGGGACATCATCGAGATCTTCCAGGCCCTCAGCAGGGCCGGGGTCCTGCACGCCAGACTGGAGATCATGTGATGAACCTGTTTCCCAACCTTGGAATCGACGCCCTCGCCAGGACCCGGAAGGCCTACGAGCCATCGGGAAAGCCGGGGCTCCAGGAGGCCCGCCGGGCGGCCGGACAGTTCGAATCCCTCTTCCTGAACCTCCTACTGGAGCGGATGGAGAAGGCCGAGACCGGGGAAGGCTTCTTCGGCGAAGAAGCGGGCTCACAGGTCCAGGACAGCCTCTTCGTGACCATGCTGTCCAGGAGCCTGGCCGAGAAGGGCCCGGGACTCGGGTTGGCCGACAAGCTCGTCGAGGACTGGGTAAGGCGCGGTTGGGTCGCCGGGGACCACGGCAAGGACGCGAAGGACGCCGGCAGGAAGATGGAGGTCCGCCATGCTTGAGATCGACAAGCTCGCCCTGGAGATGGAAACCCTCTTGAGGGAAGAGACGGTCTTCCTGGAAGAGGCGGCGGAACTCCTGCGCAAGGAGAGGAAGGCCCTCGTCTCGGGTGACGGAAAGCTCCTGGAGCGTGCCGTCGAGGCTTGGGCCGAGCTTGCGGAGGCCCGCAAGGACCGGGACAGGCGGAGAGCCGTCCTCCTCGACCGCCTGGGACACCTTGCGGGCCTCCGCCCCGGCGAGGTGACCGTGTCCGCCCTGGCCCCCAAGCTCCGGCCCGGGACGGCCGGGAGGCTCCGGGCCGCGGGGGAACATCTGAAGAGGGCCGCCCGGGCGGCGGCCCTGGAAGCCGCTGTGGGCAGGGAACTCCTGGAGGAAGCCGCCAGGTTCCACGAAGGCCTGATCCGCGCAATCGGAGAAGCCTTCCGGGAGAAAGGAATCGTCCCGGCCGGCTCCGGCGGCGCCGAAGGCCCCGGGATCTCCCTGGTGGACGCCAGGGGTTGAGAGGAAGGAGAGGAACATGAGTTACGGAATGGGTTTCTACACGGGTCTCCGGGCCTTGAGGACATCCCAGCTCGCTTTGCGCACCATCGGCCAGAACGTGGCCAACGTGAACACGCCGGGGTACTCCCGGCAGGATCTCCTCCTCTCCGCCACCACGCCGATCACCCTCCAGAGAGGATTCCAGGTCGGAACGGGCGTTCAGGTGGACACGATCCGCCGGGTCACCGACGAATCCCTCCTGGCCAGGCTCAGGACGCAAACGGGCTTCTTCGGAAAGGCCTCGATCAACTACTCCCGCCTGAAGGAGATCGAGGGGATCTACGCCGAACCGGGGGACTCCGGGATCTCCAGCCTCCTTTCGGGGTTCTTCAACTCCGTCTCCGGGCTGGTTCCCGATCCATCCGACAGGGCCCTCAGGGGAGGGGTCATCCAGGCGGGCCAGTCCCTTTCGGAAGGGCTGAACCTGCTCTCCGGCAGGCTGGGCGAGGTCAAGTCCAACATCCTCCAGGACGTGAGGATCCGCCTCCAGGAGGTGAACCGCCACGCCCAGGCCATCGCCGACCTGAACATCAAGATCGGGGAGATCGAGATCCAGGGGGTGAAGGCCAACGATCTCCGGGACGAGCGGGACCGTCACGTGATGGCCATCGCCAAGCTGATGGACACCAAGACCCTGGAGAAGAACAACGGTGAAGTGGAGGTCATGGCCGGCGGGTTCATGCTGGTTTCCGGAGGACGGGCAGCCTCCCTGGAGGCCGTCAGGGGTTCCGACGGAACGACCAAGGTGCGCGTGGCCGGGACCGACTCCGAGCTGGACGTGAAGGGAGGAGAGATCGCCGGGCTCCTCCAGGTGGAGCAGGAACAGGTGCCCGGCTTCGTCTCCTCGGCGGACACCCTGGCCCGCAACCTGATCCTTCAAGTCAACAGGATCCACTCCACCGGGATTCCCAGGTCCGGCCCCTTTTCCACCCTTCGTTCCACCAATGCCGTCGTGGACGGCGACGGAGACGGATCCTACGACGACGAGATGCTCTCTTCCACGGGGCTTCCCTTCGACATCAAGGCCGGTGACCTCTACGTGACGGTCACCGACAAGACCACGGGAAACATCACCAGGACCAAGATCGACGTGGATCCCACCACCATGACCGTCGGGGACTTCGTGGAGGCCCTGAACAGCGTGGACCACATCTCCGCCTCCCTGGATCCGACGGGACACATCTCCGTCAGGGCCGCATCGGGCTTCGGGTTCGACTTCGCCAACAGGCTGGACGCGGCTCCGGACAAATACGGTTCCTTCGGAGGAAAGGGCGCCGCCGTGACGGGAACCCGGGGCGGACCCTTCGACCTGAGCGGCCTGACGGGAGGCCTCCCGGCGACCTTCACAGTCGCCGTGGACGGGAACTCCCCAGTGACGGTGACCCTTCAATCCTCGGAATTCCGGAATCCCTCGGCCGCCACGGCCGAAGAGATCGCCGCGGCCATCAACAACGACCTCTCCAGCCATGGAGCCCAGGCCTACACCGTCGGCGACAGGATCATGATCCGGACCAACTCGGAGGGCGCCTCCAGTTCCCTCCAGATCACCGACACCGGTTCCGGCGTCCCATCCCTGCTCGGTCTTTCCACCACACTGGAGACAGGCTCCTCCATGGGAGTGGCCGTCTCCATCTCAGGGACATATACGGGATCCACCAACCAGAAGCTCTACTTCGAGGCCGACGGGGACGGCCAGATCGGAGTGACCCAAGACCTGAAGGTGAAGGTCTACGACGAGAACCACACGCTCCTCGGAGTCCTGGACGTGGGGCAAGGATACACACCGGGGGACACCCTCGACGTCGTGGACGGGATCAAGGTCTCCTTCGGTCCCGGCACCATCTCCAAGACCTCGGGGGACGCCTTCAGCCTGGACGCTCTTTCCGACTCGGACACAACCGACATCCTCGTGGCCTTCGGGATCAATTCCTTCTTCAAAGGTTCAGACGCCTCGACCATCGCCGTTGTGGACGACCTGAAGGACAAGCCCGACCTTTTGTGCGCCGGCCTTTCCGACGCCCCCGGGGACGCCGACAACCTGAGGCGCCTACTCGGCCTCCGGAAGGAGAAGCTCGAAGGTCTCAACGATTCCTCCTTCGAGGACTTCTACGCCGACGCCCTGGGGGAACTGGGATTCGAAACATCCAAGGCGAAGAGTCTCGCCGAGTCCCAGGAGGAACTCCTCGGCTACCTGGAGGACCGGCGTCAATCCGTCTCAGGGGTGAACCTGGACGAAGAGATGGTCAACCTGGTCCAGTATCAGCAGGCCTTCCAGGCGGCATCCAGGTACATCAACACCATGGCGGAACTCACCCAGACCCTCATTCAGATCGGGAGCTGAAACATGACACTCCGCGTTACGAGGAACATGCTCTTCCGCTCCACCTTGTGGAACATCCAAAGAAACTCCCGGCGGCTCTCGAGTCTCCAGGAAATGCTGGGATCGGGGCAGAAGATCAACAGGCCCTCCGACGACCCGGCGGGAATCCTCAGGATCATTCCCCTGAAGGTGGACCTGGAGAAGCTCGCCAGGAACAAGGACAACATCGCCCTCTCCAAGGAGATCCTGAACGTGGGGACCTCGGCCCTCCAGGACGCATCCTCCCTCATGATCGACGCCAGGACCCTGGCCCTCCAGGGCGCCAACGGCACCATGAGCCCCGAAGACCTGAAGAGCCTGGGAAAACAAGTGGACCAGATCCTCCAGCAAATGGTCTCCCTGGCCAACACGAACCGGGCGGGCCGTTACGTCTTCGGCGGGAGCAAGACACTCACCGCTCCCTTCGAACTCGTCGAAGAGGACGGGGTCACCAGGGTTCTCTACAAGGGAGACGGCAAGACCGTGAAGGTGGAGATCGGGCCCGGACTGGAGGAAGCCACCAACCTCCCGGGAGACCAGGTCTTCATGTCCCACGACAGGGGGGCCACGACCTACGAAGGAAGGACGGGCATCAAGGCCGGGTCGGGAACCGACAACGGGGTGGGAATGGACTACCTCCTGGTTCGCCACACCACCACTCAACTTTCCGGGACGCTCCACGGCGTCGCCCTTGCATCCACATCCGCAGAGAAGGATACACTCCTGGGATCGGGTCATACCGTAACCATTTCTTCCGGGCCGAAGATCTCCATCGACGGGGGTCCCGAGGTCTCCTTCACCCCCGGGTCGGGTGCTTCCGACGTGGTCGTCCCGGGCCCCAATGGAGGGGAAGTCCACCTGGATCTCAGCTCCTGGGACGGGACGGTTCCCACATCCTTCCAGCTCGATTCGAGCTTCAAGCTCTCCATGGACGACGGGAAGACCTGGACCGAAGTGGACGCCACGGGGACCATCCCCTCGAACATCCAGCTCGTCGATTCCGTGACGGGCAAGGTGACCAACGTGGACGCCAGGGACGTCTTCATGGCGGGAGACGAAGTGGTCACCTACGAGGGCACCTTCGACGCCTTTCAGGCCCTGATCGCCCTGAGGGACACCCTGAACAACACCCACGGGTTCTCCCGGGACCGGCAGAAGGAAGTCCTCCAGAAACTCCTGGGGCAACTGGACGAGGCCCACGACGGGATCCTGGAAGCCCTGCGCACCCTGGGTGGAAGGATCCAGAAGATGGAACTCGTGAAAGGCCGGGTGGACGACATGGAGATCTCTTTGACGGACTCCCTGGGAGACGTCCGGGACATCGATCTGGCCGACACCATCATGAAGCTGACCCAGCAGGAGACCCTCTTCCAGTCGAGCCTCTCCGTCGGGGCCAAGGTGATCCAGCCCACCCTTCTGGATTTCCTGAGATGAAGCTGAGAAAGAGCCGATAAGAAGGGAAGGACCATGGCCGACATCCAAGGACCAGCAGGCATCCCGGGGAAGGGCCCGGCTCCCAGAGTGGAGCCGGGGCGGGGAAGGGCCGTACCTTCCTCTCCTGGGGGGAAGCCCAGTGATTTCGCCGGTCTCCTGGAGAAACTCCGCCGCCTGGGCCAAGAAGCCCGGGCCGCTGACCTCACTCCCGGCAAGAAGGAGAAGGACCTGGACCCGGCGGCCCTGGCCAAGCGCCTGGAAGAAGCGGAGCGGACCTTCAGGAAGGCCATGGAAGTCCGCAGGAGCCTGGAAGCCGCCTGGAGAGCGGCGGGCAGGAAATCCTATCCTGCAGGGGGAGAGCCCGGAAAAGAAGGTAACCCATGAACCACCTTACTCTCCTGGAACAGGTTCATGCCTGTCCACCCGAGGAGTTGGCCGCCCTGAGTGAGGTCCTGGGCGAGTGGTTCGCTCCGGGAGAACCGGTCTCCCTTCGGGAGGAGTATCCCCTCCTCTTCCAGGACCACCCGGCCGTCCGCCACTACGTGGCCCGCGGGGACGGAGGAGAGCCTCTCTCCCACGCCGCCCTCCTCGTCCGGCACGTCGTCAGCGGGCCGGCCCGCTTGAGAATCGGGATGATCTCCTGCGTGGCTACGAAGCCCTCCGAGAGAGGAAAGGGCCTTGCCTCCCTCGTGGTGAACCGGGCCGTAGAGTCGGCTCGGGAGAAACACTGCGCCCTGGTCTTGCTCTGGTCGGAATTGGAGGGCTTCTACGAGCGCCTGGGGTTCCGGAGAATGGGGAAAGAGTGGATCTTCCTCCTGGCACCCCAGGCATTCGAAGGAAGCCCCTTCCCCGAACCCATCCCTTATGAAGACCGGTTTGCCTCCCAGGTCTGGGCCCTCCACCAGCGAAGGACCATCCGGGTGGAAAGGAGCAGGGAGGAGATGGAAGCCCTCCTGGCCATTCCAGGGACCCGGACCTGGCTCGCCCGGGGGGCCGACGGGGAGATCGGAGCCTACGCCTGCATAGGAAAGGGCAGGGATTTCCAGGGAGTGATCCACGAAGCCGGCGGCGAGCCCAGGCTCCTGGAGGCCCTCCTGGGAAGCATCCTGTCCCGGAGCGGAGAGAGCATTCCCTTCCTGGCCTCTCCCCTGGAAGTGGACCTTGCCGCCGCCCTGGCCAGGCGTGGAATCCACCCCTCCCAGGGAGCCTTGGGCCTGGGCATCCTCCTCGACACCGACGCCCTGGCCCATTTCACCCGGAGCCTCGGCCCCCTGGCCCAACGCTTCCAGGCCCCAGGCCCCCTCGTCCCCTTCCACCTCCCCGGCCTCGACTCCGTGTAATTCCCTGCCGGGAGTAGTTTTATAACGAACCTCCCATCCTGCACTTTTTTGCCGGGAGTAGTTTTATATTCAGGTGACCCACTCTCCTCCGTGGGGTTCGTTATAAAACTACTCCCGGCAGAATTTTTGCATGTAATCGGCCAGGGCGCGGGCGGAATCGATGGGGAGTGAGTTGTAAAGGCTGGCCCGGCAACCGCCTACGGAACGATGGCCCTTGAGGCCGATCATGCCGAGCTTCTTGGCTCCCTCCAGGAACCGGGCCTCCTGCTCGGGCGAGGGAAGGTGCCACACGATGTTCATGGTGGAACGGCTCTCCTTCTCCACGGGGCAACGATAGAAATCGGGGTGCTCGTCGATGACGTCGTAGACGAGCCTGGCCTTCTCCCGGTTGCGCTTTTCCATGGCCTCCGTTCCGCCCTGGGCCTTCACCCACTCGAGGACCTTCAAGATCACGAAGACGGCGAAGCACGATGGTGTGTTGTAGAGGCCCTCCTTCTGGGCCTGGGTCTTGTACCGAAGGATGATGGGCACGTCCTCGCCGCACTTCTCCAGGAGATCCTTGCGGATCACCACAGCGGTGGCCCCGGCCGGGCCGAGGTTCTTCTGGGCGCCGGCGTAGAGCAATCCCAGGTTGGAATAGTCGTGGGGCTTCCAGAGACAGTCGCTGGAAGCGTCCACCACCAGGGGAACTCCCTTGGTGTCGGGAAGTTCCTGCCACTGGGTTCCGCTGATGGTGTTGTTGGAAGTGATGTGTACGTAGGCCGCGCCGGGTGTCAGATCCAGTTCCTCCACCCTGGGGATCCGGGTATACCCGGCATCGGTCTTCGTATCGGCCGCCACGTGCACATTTCCCCTCAATCGGGCTTCCTTCAATGCCTTGGCCGACCAGGCCCCGGTGACCACGTAGTCCGCCGTCTCCCCCGGACCGAGGAGGTTCATGGGCACCTGGGCGAACTGGAGGCTCGCACCACCCTGGAGGAACATGGCCGTGTAGTCGCTTCCGAGCCCGAGAAGCTCGAGAAGCAGGCTCCGGGCCCGATCGTTGATCTCCTGGTATTCCTTGCTCCGGTGGCTCGTCTCGAGAATGGAGATCCCCGTCCCCTTGTAATCGAACATCTCCTCGCGGACGGCCTGGAGAACCTCCCTGGGAAGGACCGCCGGCCCGGGGTTGAAATTGTGGACGCCGCTCATTGCTGCTTCTCCTCCGCTATTTCCCAGCGAATTCTTCCAGGATCCTCTCGATGATCTCCCCGATACGAAGCAGGTTCTCCTTGGTGGAGGCTCCAATATGGGGAAGCATGACGGTGTTCGGGGCCTTCAATATGGGCGAGGAAGGATCGGGCGGGTCACTCAGCCAAACATCCGTAGCGTAACCTCCGATCTTCCCGGATTCCAAGGCGGACGCCACGGCCTCCTCGTCGATAACCCCGCCCCGGCAGGTGTTGACGATTCCCACGCCGTCCTTCATCCGGGAGATCAGGTCGGCGTTCACCATACCCCTCGTCTGGTCGGTCAAGGGCACGTGGAGGGAAATGAAGTCCGCCGCGGAAACCATCTCCTCCAGGGAGACCAGTTTCACCAAGTCGTGTTTCTCCACGTAGGGATCGTAGGCCTCGATCTTCATTCCGAATGCCGCGGCCCTCCGGGCGACTTCGTTTCCGATCCTCCCGATCCCGAGAAGCCCCAGGGTCTTCCCGAAGAGTTCCCTGCGTTTGAGCTCCTTCTTGAGCCACTTTCCCTCCTTCATGCCCAGGTGGCCCTGGATCAAAGGATTGGCAAGGGCCAGGAGGAGGGCCATGGCCAGTTCGGCCACGGCCACGCTCGAGGCCTCGGGGGTATTCCTGACCTGGATCCCCCGGGCTTCCGCGGCCTTCAAGTCGATGTTGTCCAGCCCCACTCCGCCCCTGATGATCAGCTTCAGGTTGGGGGCCTTTTCCATCCACTCCGCCGTGCACTTGGTCTTGGAACGCACCAAGGCCACGTCCGCCTCTCCCAGGCGGGAGACGTCTTCGGTGACCTCCCCGAACCGGGCCAGCTTGGCCGGAAGGGAAGGATCGAAAGCATCACAGATGAGAATCTTCATGGCACACACTCCTCCGCGGAGCCCCGAGCCGGGGCTTCCAGCCGGCGGGAATCAATCGTCGTCCAGGCTACGGACCAGCAGGCCCGAACGCAACTTGGGCTCGAACCACGTCGACTTGGGCGGCATCATCCTTCCCGCGTCGGCGACGGCCATCAGGTCCTCCACGCTCGTGGGGAAGAGGGTGAAGGCCAGGGCCCATCCCTCCTCCCTGCAGAGGCGCTCCAGCTCAGGCACTCCCCGGATCCCTCCCACGAAATCGATCCTCTCGTCCGTCCGGGGGTCCTTGATCCCCAGGATCGGTCCGAGCACATGGTTCTGTAAAACCGCAACATCCAGGCGCGCCACGGGGTCTTCCCTTTCGAAGGGGTCCCCGTCCTTGTAGGCCAGACTCCACCAACCGTCCCGGAAGAACATCCCGAACCGGCCGCGGCCCCGGGGCAGGGGGTCCCCTCCCCTCTCCACCTCGAACTTCTTCCTCAGCTCGGCCAGGAAGGCCTCCTCCTCCAACCCTCCCAGGTCCCTCACGACCCTGTGGTATCCCAGCACCATGAGCTGGTCGTGGGGAAAGGCCACGGCCAGGAAGTAGTTCCAGGGTTCTTCGCCGGTATAGCCGGGCTCGGCCTTTCTCCGCTCCAAGGCCACCCGGACCGAAGATGCGGCACGGTGGTGGCCGTCGGCGATGTAAAGCTCCGGCACCCTGGAGAAGGCGGCCCGGAGCTCCTCCACCGTCTCGGGGTCACTCACCCTCCAGACCGTATGCTCCACACCGTCCTCGGTGGTCAGGTCGTAGAGGGGAGACCCGGAGCGCACCGAGTCCACGATCCCGTCCACCTCCCGCCGGTCCCGGTAACAAAGGAAGACCGGCCCGGTGTTCATTCCCGTGGCCTGTATGTGGCGGGTCCTGTCCTCCTCCTTCTCCTTGCGGGTCTGCTCGTGGCGCTTGATCCTCCCCTCGAGGTAGTCCTCCACGGAAGCCCCGAAGACCAGCCCCGCCTGGACGTGGTCCCCCATCTTCTGCTGGTAGACGTAGAGGCTCTGCTCCTCCTCCCGGACCAGGCCTCCCTCCTCGATGAGGCGTCTCAAGTTCTCGGCGGCCTTCTTGTAGACCCGGGGGTCGTAGGGGGAGATCCCCTTCTCCAGGTCGATCTCGGAGCGGATCACGTGGAGGAAGGAGATCGGGTTCCCCCGCGCCAGGGCCGCGGCTTCCTCGGTGGAGACCACGTCGTAGGGGGGGCAGACGACCCGGGAAACCAGGTCCTGCCGGGGCCTCCAGGCTCGAAAGGGCTTGATCCTGACCATCGCTCGACCTTGAAAGGAAGGGGAAAAGGGGCCCTCCCGGAAGGGAACGAATTCCCGGGAGATACACCCCAAACACCCCGGGACCCCCAAGGGTTTCAGTGATCCCGGCCCCGGGAGAGGTTATCCTGGCGGAACCTCGAAACCTTACCAGGAGGATTCCCCGTGGAACCAGCCATCGACACCCAGGAAATGTTGGATCGCTTCCTCTCCTACGCCCGGATCGAGACCACCAGCTCCGAGGAGAGCAACACCACCCCCTCCACGGAGTGCCAGTGGGACCTGGCCCGGATCCTGGAGAAAGAGCTCCGGGACCTGGGCCTCGAGAAGGTCCGCCTCGACGAGAACTGCTACGTCTACGGGTTCCTCCCGGAAAACTTCCCCCCCGGCCACCCCCGGGCCGGTAAAGTCCCGGCCGTAGGCTTCATCGCCCACATGGACGTCTCCCCGGCCGTCTCGGGCAAGGGCGTGAAGCCCCAGATCCACAAGAACTACCAGGGCGGCCCCATCACCCTCCCCGGGGACCCTTCCATCGTCCTCACACCCGAGACCGATCCCCCCCTGGGCGAGTGCCTGGGCCTGGACATCGTCACCTCCGACGGGACCACACTGCTGGGGGCCGACGACAAGGCGGGCATCGCCGTCATCATGGCCGCCCTCAAGGCCCTCGGGGAGAACCCCGATTTCCTCCACGGCCCCATCTGGGTCGCCTTCACCCCCGACGAGGAGATCGGCCGGGGCGTGGACAAGTTCGACCTGAAATATTTCACCGCCAAGGCGGCCTATACCGTGGACGGCGAGTCCCTTGGAGAGGTCGAGGACGAGACCTTCTGCGCAGACACATGGATCGCCGTCTTCCACGGCGTGAACGTCCACCCGGGTTACGCCAAAGGGAAGATGGTCAACTCCATCAAGGCCGCCGCCCGCTTCCTCGAATCCCTCCCCAAGGATTCACTCTCTCCCGAAACCACGGAGAAACGGGAAGGCTACGTCCACCCCATGGCCATCTCGGGAAACGAAGAGAAGACGGAGATCAAGTTCCTGGTCCGGGACTTCGAGGAGGAAGGCATCGCCGACAAGGAGAAGTTCCTCGAGGAGAAGGCCCGGGCCGCCGTGGAAGCCTTCCCCGGATCCTCCCTCGAGATCCAGATCAAACAGTCCTACCGGAACATGAAGCAGATCCTGGACAAGACCCCCGAGGTGGCCGAATTCGCCATGGAGGCCGTCCGCATGGCGGGAGTGGAGCCGAAGAAGACCCCCATCCGGGGCGGCACAGACGGCGCCAGGCTCTCCTTCATGGGCCTTCCCACGCCCAACATCTTCACGGGCGGCCACAACTTCCACAGCAAGCGGGAGTGGATCGCCGTCCAGCACATGGAGAAATCCGCCCAGGTGGTCCTCAACCTGGTCAGGATCTGGGCGGAAAAAGGCTAAGAGCGGTGAGAGGGGAAGAGGGGCCCGGCGGCGGCCCCCCTTCCCCTTCGTTCCTCCCAACTTCCCGAGGCCGGGCCGTCCACTCCCTCAATAGAGGAAGCCCGTGATCATGGCACGCCTGTAGTAGCTGCTGTAGCCCAGGTTGCCCGTCGGTGCCGAGGCGTTGTTGTAGGCGTAGACGTTCCCGATCCGGAAGAGCCCGGCTTTCTGCCAGGGAAAGACCATCTGAACCCGGGTCAGGTTGGACGCATAGAACGAGGTCAGGCTCCTGTCCAGGGCGAAGACCTGGGCGTAGAAGCGGGCCCCGTAGAGGGCGGGGTTGTCGGGAACGGCCAGGATGGGGGGCGTGGAGGAGGTGGGAATGGAGCTCCAATAGCCGTATCCCCGGCCGTCGAGGTTCCTGATGGGGGAGATGAAGAAGATCGTTCCAGGGTTGAGGTAGAGGAGGCTCCCGTTCCCCGAGACGGGGATCCCGTTGGGCATCTCCTTGCGGCCGAGAAGGACGAAGGCCTTTCCCTGGGGAGGACCGTTGTAGCATCCCCCGTAGAGCACGATCTCCCGCCCCGCGTAATTGGAATCGTACCTCGTGCTCACGTAGGAGTAGAAACTGTAGGATTGCCCGGGGACACCCACGCCCCGGCCCCACCGGGTATAGACCCCGTAGGCGTAGTTACGGGTATAGGCGTATTCCATGTCGAACCCGCCGCCGAACCCGGGCTTCTTGTGAAGGTCGTTGTCGTAGACCTTGGCGTCCCAGGCCAGGGACTTCCCCGCCCCCAGGAGGAAGACCTTCCCCTGGTCGAAGGGGATCCTGTAGGCGAAGGGGTTGACGAACAGCCCCAGGTAGGGCGATGGAGGAAACTGGATCCACTTCTTGGCCACCACCACCGTGGCGTCCTTGCCGTGGTTCGATGCGAAGGTCCGGCTCATGGTGGAACTCGTAACGGCCGCCGTGGAGAGAGTCAGCTCCACCTGGACCTTCCAGCCGGGCCAGTCCGACTCGTCACGGCACCCCCTCCGGAAGACGAGCCCCTTGATCGGAAGAGGGGTCTTGGAAAGGGCGTCGTGGACCTGGAGGAACCTGGCCTGCCTGGTGTAGGGATTCGTTCCCGTGTAGTCCCGCCGGGCGAAGGGAATCGTGTAGTAGGTGTATCCTCCCATGCCGGCGCTGCGGGAAGGGCTCACCAGGAGCTTCTGGGCCGGCGAGACCATGGGAAGGAAAATCGTTGCCACAAAAATCGAAACGATCGTCTTCATGGTTCCACTCCTCTCACCAGGCGAACCGGACCACCAGGCCCTGGGACTTGTAGGGACCGTAACCGGTCGTCCTCGTAACGGATCCGCGGTAGTAGGTCGTCCCCATGGGCACCCCGCCCGTCCGGGCCGGATCGTAGGGAAGCTGGACCTCGCAGGCGTTCGGGAAGTAGAGGGAGAGGGTCTTGGTGTCCACGGCGACCATCTGCCCGAAGAGGTGGACCCCGTAGATGGCCGGATTGTCGGGCAGGTTGATGAGGCTCACCCGTTTCCCGCCCGGTCCGACCAAGCCCTTCCCCGAATTTCCCCAGTAATCCAGGTCCACCAGGGAAGAGACGAAGAAGATCGTCCCCGGATTGAGCCAGAGCCTTCCCCCGCCGGCCCCGATGGGCAGTCCCTGGCGGAACCTGAGCCGGGAGAGGAGCGCCACGGCCTTCCCCCCCCTCGGCCCTGCCGAAATGTAAGGATCGATCACGATCATCCTGGGGGAACTCTTCTTGTCCAACCGGGGGTAAAAGCTCGAATACATGGACCTGTATTGCCTGGGCGCGAACCCGCCCTGCCCGATGGGGACATATGCGCCGGAAATGGACATACTGCTCTGGTAATAGTAGGCCCTGTCCAGGGAGACGTAGGATCCGACGGTCGTATGCAGGTCGTTGTCGAAGACCCTGAGAAGCCAGGTAAGGCTCCGGCCTCCGCCCTTGTACAGGAAGACCTTTCCCCGGTCGAAGACCAGGTTGAACACGAAGGGCCTGGGGAACGCCCCCTTTCCGACGCTCGGGGGGAACTGGATCTTCTTCTTGGCGATCACCACCGTCTGGTCCTTGCCCAGGTTGGAGGCGAAAGTCTTGGTCATGTTCTGGGAATTCACGCCCTGGGGAGCATGGGCCACGACCAGCTCCAGAACGGCGCTCCAGGCCGGCCAAAAGTAGAGGACCGAAGCATCCCTCCGGAAGGCGATCCCCTTGAGGGGAAGGGGAGCCTGGGAGAGGTTGTCGTGGACCTGCTGGAAGATCATCTGCCTGTAGGTCGCACTCGTCGGGCTGTAGGAGAAGGGGTAGCTGAATGCCGACTCCCCTTCGAGGGTCTTGTACTGGGAGGGATGGACCAGGTAGGACTGGGCTCCCGCACCCGCTCCCAGGAACAAGAAGAGAACTAGGCTCGGAGCATACCTGCGCAGAAATCGCATGGGTTCTACCTCCAGCAAAGAGAAGGAAAAGAAGGCGGGGGAAAGGTGCAGTCCAGAGGGCTTGCCGAGCACGCCCATTCTATCCAGGGCGCCCCGGGTTGCACTCCCCTCTTCTTCTCTGCCGGCCGTGCCTCTCCCCGCCCCCCCTCACCCCCCTGCGGCGATCCGTTCCAGATCGAACCGCGCCATTCCCTCCACACCGGCATAGCGCTCGGGGTGGCAGGAGAGGATCACCACCTGGAGGCCTTCCGCAGCCTCCTCCAGCAATCCCAGGATCCGGGCGAACCGGGCCGTGTCCGTGGCGGTGAGCACGTCGTCCAGGACCAAGAGCCGCCTCTCTTCCCTGGCGAGCACCCCTGCCAGGGCGAGGCGGCAGGCGAAGTGGAGCTGCTCCCTCTCCCCTCCTGAAAGACTCTCCAGGCCCACCGGGTCGCGGACCTCCGGCGGGACCACCCCGGCCGGTTCCAGGGACTCCCCCAGGACCACCCGGCCCGGACCGGACCCGGCGATCCTTTCCAGGATCCGGGAGGCGTCCCTCTCCACGGGCTCCACCACCCGCCTGGTCACCCGGTTCCGGAACTTCTCCACCGTCTCCCAGAGAAGTTTCACCGCCAGGGCCCGCTCCTCCTCCAGCCCGGCCTCCTCCTCGAGGACCTCCGCCTCCTCCTCCAGCCTGGCCAGGCGGCCGTAAACCCCCCTTCCTGCCAGTTCCCGGAGCCGCCCCCTGGCGGCCATCTCCCGGTCCCGAGCCTCCCGGGCCCGCTCCTCCAGGCCTTCCAGCCTCTTCTTCAGTCTCACATATACATCTCTCGGATCCTCCCGGAAGGCCTCCTGTTCCTTCTCCAGGCGCTCCAGGGGCTTGCGGAGTCTCTCCCACTCGAGGAGGAGTTCGTCCTTCCTCTTCTCCAGTTCCTCCTTCGGCCCCTCCGCCGCCAGCCTGGCCCGGGCCTTCTCCAGGGCCTCCCTCTTTCCCTCCAACCGCTCCTTCAAGGCCTCCAGCTTGGTTCCGGCCCGGCGGATACCGGCCTCCGCCTCCTCCCGGACCCTCTCCGCCAGGGCGGTCTCCTCCTCCGCCTTCTTCCGGGCCTCCTCGTAGGCCTGCCGGAGACTCCTCGGGTCGGGAGCCTCTTCCTTCCACCCGGGCTCCAGCTCCAGCACGGCCCGGATTCCCGCCTCCTCCCGGGCCTCGTCGGCCCGGAAATCCTCGAGCCTCTTGCCCTGGAGCAAGGTGCTCAGGCGGTCCTCCAGCTTCTCCACCCTCCCATCCAGAGCCCGGGCTCGCTCCCGGAGCCCCGCCAGGACCGCCGGGTCCCTGGTCCCGAAGGGAGCCGCCAGGCGCTCCATCTCCTCCTCCAACTCCCCCAGCCTCCTCCTCCGCCCTTCCAGGTCGCCCGAGGGACCTCCCGCCCGGATCCGGCCGACCCCACCGATCACCATCTCCACCTCGGGCGACCCCAGGATCTCCAGGCGCTCCCCCTTCCCCGGGTCCCCCTTCCCCTGGTCCTCCCCCTGGAGCACCTCCACATCCAGGGGCCTCTCCGGGAGGATCTCCAGCCTGATCGAACCGGCCCGGATCTCCGCTTCGAGCTCCATCCTCTCGGTCGCAAGTCTCTCCAGGGACCTGAGGGTCTCCTCGTCGGGAGCGTGGACTCCGGCACGTTCCTTCCGGGCCTCCTCCAGTTCCTCCAGGACCTCCTCCAGGCGGCGGATGGTCCGGCGGATCTCGTCGAGTCTCTTCCGCCCCTCCACCAGCTCGGCCGCCCCCTCGGCCCGCTTCCTGGCGGTCTCGACCCTTTCGCGCTCCCTCCGGGCCCGAAGCACCTTCTCCCGGGCCTCCCGGACCCTTTCCTCCCAGTGGGCCGCCTCTTTTCCGGCCGCCTCCAGCTCCGCCTCGGTCTCTACCACCTCCCTCTCCAGGGACTCCACCTCCGCCCGGGCCTTCCCGGCCCGCTCCAGGGCCCGGACCACCTCTTCCAGCCTGGCCTTCGCCTCCTTCTCCTCCGCCTCGGCGGCCTTCCGCTCCTTCTCCAGGGCCTCGAAACGGGCGGCCCTCTCCTCCGCGACGGCGACCTCTTTCCGCAACTCGACGGCCTCCAAGGCGGCCTGCCTGCTCTCCAGGCCCCGGTCCTCCACCTCCCGGACAGCATCCATGTAGGCCTTGTATTCCCGGCGGGCCTCCTCCAGCATCCCCCGGATCTCCTCCACCCTCGCCCGGAGCTTCACGACCACGGGCGCGTCCTTCCCCGTCTTGAGCTTCCCCTTGGCCGTATAGATCTCCCTGTATCTCTCCCCGATCCTCCGCTCCACCTCACCCCCGGCCGCCAGGGAGACCTGGATCCCCAAGGCGCCCTTCACGGTGTCCACCGTCTCCTCGGGAAGAGAGCCCGCTTCCAGGCCGCCCTGGGGAGCCCAAAGGACCTGGCAGAGTCCCAGGTGTTCCGCCCTGGAGAGCCCCCTCCCGGGGGCGCGCTTCGAAAAGAGCCCCCGGACGAACTCGTCGGCCTTCCGACCCTCCATGAAGGGCCGGAACCGCCCCCCTTCCAGCCGTTCCAGGCGGGAGAAGGCCCCCTCCAGGAACTGCTTCTCGAGCCGGTAGGTCCCGCCCCCCCTGGTGAATTCCAGGGTCACCCTCGGAGAAAGCTCCCTCCCCCAGGGACGGATCCTCTCCACCTCCCTCCCTCTAACCGTGTAGGAATCGAAGATTCCCATCCGGAGAGCCTCGAAGAGGGTGGACTTCCCCGAACCGTTAGGACCGTATATGAGGTTCAATCCTTCCGAAAACGGGCCGACGCCCACCTCCTCCAGGAAGGATTTCCATCCCGCCAGGGCGATCCGCCGGAGGATCATTCCCCCTCCCCTCCCGCCCTGGCGGCGGCGTAGAGCTCGAGCAGGGCGAGCCGGGCCAGGCGGCCATCCCGTCCAGGGAGGGCGGCCTTGACCCGGAGTTCCTCCGCAGCCTCCCGGAGATGGCCGGCGGGAAGAGCATCGACCCAGCCCGGGTCCTCGGGCGAGGGAAGAAGCGCCGAATCGTCCAGGCGCCCGGAGAGGAACCGGGCCTCCAGGATCTCCCGGATCCGGGTGAGGACCCCACCCGCCCCGGCGGGGAGCACCCCCTTCAAGGAGAGCCGCACCAAGGTCCTCTCCGGGCCCTCCCAGGCCTCCAGTTCCGCCGCCAGGGATTCCAGGCCCGCCTCGTCCCGGATCTCCCTTTCGAGGGTACGCCAGGAGAGGATCCCCGTGGGGAGGGTCCGGATCACCGGTTCCGCACCGGGCCCTTCGATCTCCACGACCAGCACGTTTCCGCTCGCCTTCTCGCCGAACTTTGTGGCCTCGTGGGTGCCGGAGTAGGCGGCCCTGACGGGTCCGCCCGAAGGGGGGTGCAAGAAGACCGAGTGCCAGTGTCCCAGGGCCAGGTAGTCCAGGCCGGCCCTCTCGGCGGCCCCAGCCGGGATGGGAAAGACCGGGTCCGCCATGGGGAGAGCCAGGAGAGAACCGTGGGCCAGGCCGATCCTCGGCTTGTCCCGGCCTTCCGCCCGGATCCAGCCCGTCGGGTCGGCCGTTCCGTATTTTTCCCGCAAGGGGCAGGGAAAGAGGACGGCCTCCTCGAGTTCCAGGGGTTCCCGCTCCTTCAGGACGTAGAGCCCCCGGTCCTCCCGCCAGGCCGGGTGTTCCCACACCGATCCGGGCTCGAGAGGATCGTGGTTCCCTGGAAGGAGAAAGACCGGCCGGCCCGCCCCTGCGAGGATGTCCGCCGTCCGCTGGACCAGGACTCCTTCGACCCCGTTGTCCTCGAAGGTGTCCCCGGCGAGAAGGAGGAAATCCACCTTCTCCTCGCGGGCGAGGGCCGCCACCCGCCCGGCCGCCTCCAGCCTGGCCTCCCGCACCCTCTCCCCGGCCCGCCCTGCGTGGGAGGCCTTCATCCCCATCTGCCAATCGGCGGTGTGCAGGAACTTCACCATGGAATCGGGAGCTTCCACCTTCCCGGAGACCGGGACCGGAATTCCAGGGCCGCCATTCTCTCAAGTCCCCACCCCAGGTCCAATACTCCCCCTCCGGGGAGACGTTCCGTGAGGCTCAACGCTTCCCGCCCCCCCGGCTGCATGTGCGGACCCAGGCCGGAATGGAGGTCCACCGCCCTTCCCGCCGGACCGCCAGGGAAAGCCTCTCCTCCACGATCCGGCCATTCCCATCGTAACGGAAACGCCGATCCATCAGGGGGGGATGCTTCTCACCCAGGCCGACGATTCTCTCCCACCTTCGAACCCGGAGAAGCCGCCCCCCCTCGTCCCGGAGCCTTTCGATGCGGTAGACCTCCACCCAGTCGTTCTTCCCTTCGAACCAGGACCAGAGCTCCCAGCGCTCCCGGGGCCCCCTTCCCCCCGCCTTCCTGGAGAATTCGAAACTCTTCACCCAGTTCCCGCCGTAGAACCTCTTCCCCAGGACCTCCTTCACCCGCCCTTGGCCGTCCCGGGAATAAGAGAACCGGTAGCGCTCCAGCCGCCGCCGCCCCAGGGGCGTGAACCAGCTCCTCGCCTCCAGGCGGCCCCCCGGGAGAAGCTCCTTCTCCTCGAACACCTCGAGCCATCTCCCTTTCACCATGGCGAAGGTCTTCCGGGCCATGAAGCTGCCCCCCCTCCAACGCCTCTCCACCGATTTCCACGTGTCCTTCCAGGCACCGTCCCTCCACTCCTGGAGCAGGCGTACCACCCGGCCGTCCTTTCCCGGCCGCCGGGTCCGGGTCCTCCTGTAGTTCCTCCATCCCCCGGGCCCCCAGACCTGAACGGTTCTTTCCCGCAGAAACTCCGTCCCTCCTCTCCCGGAGACCAGCCGGAAGGTCCGGATCCAGGCCCCCCGCCTCTTGTACAGAACAAGCTCAACCTTTCCCCCCTTCCCTCCGAAGGAGAGACGCTTCCAGGTCTCCAGCCTCCGTCCCCCATGGAACCTCTCTTCCAGGCACAGGGAGGAGGGTTTCCCCTCCTTCGTATCTTCCTCCAGCCAGGGATGCTTCGGCCCCTCCCGGAGCTGGTCCAGGACGATCTCCACGGCCTCCGCCACCAGGCCCGCCGCTCTCTCACACCCTTCAGGGCTGCGATAGTGGACCATGTCCTGCTGATCCAGGTGCTCGAGGTTGGACCGGAAGAGGTCCACTTCCAGGATCTCCGGGTACTTCGCCAGGACACGATCGGCCACGGCGTTGAAGATCGCCGCATCCCCGGGAATCCGGGGGCCCTCCTTTTTCCCGGGCAAGGGGGTGGACCGGACCCAAACCAGCCTGGCCCCGGTGGCCCTCAGCCTCTCCACGATGTATTCCAGGTTCAACCTGTACTCTTCGGGGGAGCATACCTGTTTGTTCGTCATCTTGTAACCGGCGAACTTCACGTCATGCAGGCCGTAATTGAAGGTGATGACGTCCCAGTCCCCTCCCGCCACGGAAAGCCAATCCTCGAGGGATGCCCCTCTCACGTTTCCGATGGCCCGCTTCGTGTCCCCGGCGTTGATCCTCTTCCCCTTCCTCCCGGCAAGCCAGAACACCCGGGCCTTCCCCTCCAGGCGCTTCTTCAGGACGGGCCGGTACTGGAAAGAGATGGAATCCCCGATCACGAGGACCCTGGGAAGGGACACCTCCCCTCCGGGTTCCCCCGCCCCGGGCCGGAAAAGGCACTGGGTCGAAGAGAGGAGGAGAGCCAACGAGAAGAGCGAACCCAATCCGTTTCTGAATCCCATTCGAACGTCACCGCCTTGCACTTCCGAAGAGGCACGCCTCCTTTCCCCCTTCCCGCCTTGTAGAGTGTTCCGGCATTTCTACCCCAAGCCCCCTTCCGGAGAAAGGGCCCTCCTCCGGCCCCCGGCACCGGTCTTCCGGGCCCTCGGGTCCATTTCTCCCGGCGGAAATCGAAGAGCCTGCCCCCCGCGACGACGCCATTTCCCTTCGTCAGCACCGGCCGGCCCGGCGGCCCCTTTCCTCCCCTTCTACCTCCCCGCCCGTTCCGCCCCGAGGAGGGCGGCGCCCAGGGCGCCCGTCAGGACCGGGTCGGGCGGCACCCGGACGGGAAGGCCGAGGACCCTCTCCAAGGCCTCCCTGAATCCCCCCACCCTGGCTACCCCCCCGGTGAAGACCACGGGAGGCTCCAGCTTCCGCCCCGCCATGGCCGCCACCCGCCGGGCCATGGCCTCCATCACTCCCGCGGCGATGTCCTCCCGGCGTCCCCCCGACGCCAGGAGCCCGATGATCTCCGTTTCGGCGAAAACGACGCACATGGAAGAGATGGGCGAAGGCTCACCGGCCCGGCCTGCCAGGCGACCCAGTCCCTCCAGGCCGACCTCGAGCTTCACCGCCGTCATCTCCAGGAAACGCCCCGTCCCGGCGGCGCACCGGTCGTTCATGGCGAAGTCCAGGACCCGGCCTCCCCGCCCAAGGCGGATCACCTTGCTGTCCTGGCCGCCGATCTCCACGATCGAACGCACCTCCGGAAAGAGGCGGACCACCCCGGCGGCGTGGCAGGAGATCTCGGTGATCCGGAAGTCCGCGAAAGAGATCGTGTTCCGGGCGTAGCCCGTGGCCGTCACCGCCGCCAGGTCCTTCCTCTCCAGGCCCGCCTCCTCCAGGAGGGACCGGAGAAGCTCTTCCGCAAGCCTCCCGTGCTCCACCCCCTGGTCACGGACCGCCCGGGCCAGGACCTCTCCGGTCTCCCGATCCAGGATCACCCCCTTCAGGGTCCTCGATCCTCCGTCGATTCCCGCGACGATCAATTCCGCCTCCTTCGTCTCACAGCCTCGATCAGCGCCTCCAGCCGGTTCCGGATGGCCGGGAGCATGGAATCCGCCAGGGGGGGCACTTCGAACTCCACCGCCGGGAGGCCGAGGGTCTCCTCCACAAGTGCGGATATGACCTCCCCCTCCCGGGCGCAGTGGCTCGCTCCCGGGATCCGGCATACCACCACCGCCTCGGCCCCGAAGGCCCGGGCCTCCCGGACGATCCGCTCCGCCCTCTCCCGACCCGGCCCCACCATGGGATCGGCCAGGGCCGCCCGGGCCAGGGCCTCCATGGGGGGAAGGCCCTCGTCGATCGGGTCCAGGCCGTGGGGAAAGAGGAAATCCGTCCCGCAAAGCCTGGCGCCGCACTCCTCCAGGAGGTTCATCACCCTGAGATCCGCCACGGGGTTCACCCAGAAGACCCGGACCGCTTCGGCAGGCAGGATTCCCAGCCCCTCCCGCACCCTCCTACGCACAAGATCCGCCAGGTCCCCGAGCACCTCCGCCGCCTCTTCCCTGTCGGAGCAGAAATGGATGACGATCATCTCGGCGATGAGAAGTTCCAGGGCCGGAAGAGGGCAGGCCGGAGCGGTGAAGACAAGCCTCCGGATCTCCCTCATGCGCCGCCGGACCAGGTTGGCGCTCCGGATTCCCGCGGCCAGCCTGGCATCCGTCAGCCTCTCGCCGGAAACACGCTCCAGGTGTTCCCCAACCCGTTCCAGTTCCGATCTCACGAAATCCACCTGGGAGCGAGGGGCCGTGAAGCCCCCGGGGAGAACCACCTCCTCCTCTCCTGCGCCGGGTTTCCGCCTGAAAGGGATCTCCCACCACAAGATCGGAAACCCCAGACCGTTCAGCCTCTGGGCGATGGCGGAAAAATCGTCGCACACCGCTCCCACGGAGCACGTGAGGAGATCCGGTCTCGGGAAGTGGGCCTCCTTGAGGAAAGCCCCCAGCATGGCCCTCACCGGGCAGAAGGACTCACCCACCCCGAGGAGGTCCGCCGCCTCCAGGAGGCCGGCGCTCAATTCCATGACACAAGGGATCCACCAGGCCCCGTCGGGGTAGAAGGCCAGGGTCTTGGGAAGGGAATAGGCCATGACGGGCACCGTGCCCAGGTCTTTCATGGTCCCGACGATGGTCCAGCCCCTCTCCTTTGCGGCGAAGAGCCGTTCCTCCTCGGAGAGGAGGAAGTTCCAGAGCCGGAGAGCCTGGGGCGAGGGGTCGAACTTGAGCCTGGGAAGACGAAGATCCCCCTCCCGCAAGTGCCTGCCCAGTGGGCCGCCATAGAAAGGCTCCTCCAGGCCCGCCGCCTTCAGCTCCCCGTACCGGGCATCCCACTCCTCGAGGGTGATCTGTTTCGGCAGTCCCTTCACCGGAGCATCTCCACCAGGG
>Ga0256914_1000194_pt1 | contig 58340 bp, 57 predicted proteins | sample HulkmetaG_FD_191571 | JGI IMG/M metagenome (GOLD analysis project Ga0256914, IMG submission 191571) | Hydrothermal chimney microbial communities from Main Endeavour vent field at the Juan de Fuca Ridge, Pacific Ocean - Hulk | ecosystem: Environmental > Aquatic > Marine > Hydrothermal vents ...
GAGATATTAGTTTTGAAATTGAGCAGTTTTTTTTGTTCTATTTTTCTTTTCTTTCTTTATTTAATTTTTTTCTCTTACCTTTTTTCTTCCGTTTATTCTTTAGATCTTCCCACTGAAGAAGAACTTAAAGCAGTATTTGTTTATAATTTTTTAAAATTTGTTGTTTGGCCTCAAAAAAAAGAAAAAATAACCCTTTGTGTTCTTGGAAAAACAGACCTTCAAACGTATCTTTTAGCTCTCGATGGTAAAACTATTAAAGACCAACGGATAGAAGTTAAATTGATTGATACTGAATCTATTGATAGATGTCAAGCCCTTTTTATTGGAAAAACAACTAAAGAGACTTTAAACTATGCTTTAAATGTTGCTCGATATAATAATATTCTTACCATTAGTGATTTGTCTGGTTTTGTCAAAAATGGTGGAATGATAGAAATCTATTCAATAAATAATAAATTGCGATTTGATATAAACTTAAAGTCTGCTCAGGAAGCAAATTTAAAGATTAGCTCACGTCTTCTTAAATTAGCTAAGAAGGTGATTTCTTTATGATTAAATTAAAAGAAAATATTTTGCATTTTTTGTCTTCTGGTTCTATTAAAAAGAAAATAACACATCTTATAGTTTTTACTAGTGCCATATCTTTAGCCTTTGCTTCTTTAGCTTTTATGTTTTTTATTACGTATTTTTCAGCTAAGCAATCCTATTTTAATAAAAAGAGTCTTGTGAAAGTGATAGCAGAAAATTCTATAGCTCCTCTTACTTTCAATGATCCTCTTACGGCTCAGGAAACTATCTCTGCTTTGGGAAGATTTCGTGATATTGAATGGGTTGCTATTTTTGATAGAAATGGAGATATATTCACTTTTTATGCTAATTCACTTTCCATAAGTGATGTCGAAGTAGAAAAAATGTTTTTAAAAATTGCTAAATATTTAGACGATAATCCTTCATTTTGGCAAATGTTTAAGTTGGTTTTTTGGGAAAGAAATTTTTTTGTGGCTAATATTATCAAATTTGATGATGAGGTTTTGGGTTACATTCTTTTGAAGAATAAATTGTGGCCAATTTATAAAAATATATTAGTTGGTATAATTATTTCTTTCTTTTCTTTTATCTTTTCTATGGTTATTGCCTGTTTTGTTTCGCGTAATATTCATCACGTTGTTTCGCATCCCATTCTCAGTTTGCACAAAGTTATGAAACGCGTTTCAGAAGAGCGCGACTATTCTCTCCGTGCCCCGAAGGAAACAGATGATGAACTCGGGGATCTCGTAGATGTCTTTAACGAAATGCTAGCCGCCATCCAGGAACGTGATTCTGATCTCCAACGTCACAAAGAACACCTGGAAGAACTGGTGGCTCAACGCACGAAGCAATTGGAGGAGACCAACGAAGAGCTTCGCAGGACCATAGCCCAGCTCCAGGTAGCCAAGGAACAGGCCGAAGCTGCCAGTCGGGCCAAGAGTCAATTCCTGGCCAACATGAGCCACGAAATCCGGACCCCACTTAATGGGATCCTTGGTATGGTAGAGCTTCTCATGCAGACCGAACTAACGGATCAGCAAAAGCATCTCATCCAAACCATTCGTTCTTCCGGTAAGGCTCTCCTTTCCATCATCAACGACGTGCTTGATTTCTCCAAGATCGAAGCCGGGAAGATGGAGCTCGAAAATGTGCCATTCGATTTGCCAGGCCTTTTGGAAGAGGTGATCTCTATCTTTGCCGAACCCGCTCAAGAAAAAGGGCTCGAATTGGTCTATGCCATCGAGCCCCAGGTACCACGTCAAGTCAAAGGCGATCCTGTGAGGCTTCGTCAGATCCTCATTAATCTCCTGGGTAACGCCGTCAAGTTTACCTCCGAGGGGGAGGTTTCCTGTCTGGTCAGAGTGGTGGAGAAAAGAGAGCAGCAGGCGGTCCTGGCCTTTGAGATAAGAGACACTGGGGTGGGAATTCCCAAAGAAAAACAAAAGGTCATCTTCGATCCTTTCTCTCAGGCCGATTCTTCAATGACGCGCCGGTTTGGGGGTACAGGGCTGGGATTGGCCATTACCTATCGGCTCGTACAACTGATGAAAGGACGCATCTCCCTTTCGAGTGTTCCGGGAGAAGGTTCCACTTTCATCGTGGAGATCCCCTTTGAAGTGGTAGCCTGGGAGGGCAGAGGTGAACATCTCCTCACCGGGGTCAGGGTCCTCATCGTAGATGATCATCCAATCAATTGTCTCTTCTTGCAGGAAACTCTGAGTAGCTGGGGAATAGAAAACGAGGTGGTCTCCCGAGGGGAAGAGGCCCTGCGTCGCCTGCGGGAGGGGAGATTTGACCTCGTTCTTCTTGATTGTTCCCTTTCAGATCAAGACAGTCTCACTTTGGCCAGGACCATTCACGAGGAACACCCCTCCCTCCCCATAGTACTCTTGGCTTCCGGGCGGGAGAGTTTCCTCTCAGCAGAAACCCTGGGCATCAGGGATGTATTGTACAAGCCTTTACGTCGTTCTCTCCTCTTTGACACTCTGGCGGAGATCTTGGGGCGACAGAAGAAGTCCTCCAAGAGCTCCATGGCGTCCCAGCAGCCCTTACAAGCCAAGGTGCTGGTGGTGGAAGACAATCCCATCAATCTCGAATACTGCGTTTCGGCTTTGGAGATCCTGGGCTGTGAAGTCAAGACCGCTGAAAATGGTCGTCAGGCCCTGGAGATCCTTTCCAGGGAGTCTTTTGATCTCGTGCTCATGGACTGCCAGATGCCGGAGATGGATGGTTACGAAGCAACCAGGCGCCTGAGAGAAATGGAAGGGGACGAGAGACATACGGTGGTTATCGCCCTTACGGCGCACGCCTTAAAAGGGGATCGTGAGAAATGTTTGGCTGCTGGGATGGATGACTATCTGAGCAAACCCTTTACCATCGATCAACTCCGTGCCATGCTGGAAAAATGGCTCAAAGGTAAGGGGCAGGTGGATAATGAAACACAGCGTGTCCTTTCAGAAGAGACCCCGATATTTGATCCGGAACAACTCAAGAACTTCGAGGTGCCGGGCAAACCGGGGGACAATAGCTTTCTCAAACGTATGCTCTCTCTCTACTTGGCCCGTGTGCCAGAGCTCCTGGCCGAGATCCGGCAAGCCGCTTCGGAGGCCCGCCTTGAGGATCTCCACCGGGCAGCTCACAGCCTCAAATCAAATTGTGCCATGGTTGGAGCGATGCGTATGGCAGAGGTCGCGCGCCAGCTGGAGTTTGCCGCAGCCGACAAAAGGCCCAAGGATTTTGCTCCGTTGATAGAAGCTCTGGAAAGGGAATTCGAGGCCGTCAGACCCTATTTAGAAAGGATCCTCGAGAAAGATTAACCTTTAAGGAAATCTTTCAGGGCTTGAGCGGTATAGGTCTGGGTTTTGAGCAGCCCTTCCGGAGGCCCCTGAAAGAGGACTTTTCCTCCCCGCTCTCCCCCTTCTGGACCGAGATCAATGATCCAGTCGGCCTCCTTGATCACGTCGAGATGATGCTCGATGACGACCACGGTATCTCCGCGGTCTACCAGGGCACGTAAGAGGTTAAGCAATTTGTTCACGTCTGTGAGGTGAAGTCCGGTAGTGGGCTCGTCAAGGATGAAAAGGGTTCCCCCGCGTTTTCCTTTGATGAATTCGGCCGCCAGTTTGAGGCGTTGAGCCTCACCTCCCGAAAGAGTAGGGCTTGGTTGTCCCAAGGTAAGATAGTCCAGTCCCAGCCTGCACAGGAGATCAAGTGGTTCAAAGAGGCTCGGGACCCGTTTGAAAAACTCCCGGGCTTCAGCCATGGTCATGGCCAGGATCTCGGCGATGTCTTTTCCCCGATAACGTACCGAAAGAGTCTCTTCGTTGTATCGTTTTCCGCCACACGTCTCACATCGTACATAAACTTCCGGGAGAAACTTCATTTCTATTCGAAGTTCTCCCTGGCCTTTACAGGCAGGGCATTGTCCTTCTTCCAGGTTGAAGGAAAAACGGCTCGGTCCCCATCCTCGCTGGCGGGCTTCGGGGAGGGTGGCAAAAAGTTCGCGGATTCGATCCATGAGCCCCACGTAGGTAGCAGGGGTGGAGCGAGGCGTGCGCCCAATGGGAGAATGATCTACCACCACTGTCCGGCGGAGGTGTTCCTCTCCGCGGAGTTCTTTGAGCCAGAGGAGATCGCGCTCTCCTTTCAAACGGCGTTTCAGGTTCTCGAAGAGGACCTCCATCACGAGCGTCGATTTGCCAGAACCTGAAACACCAGTAACTACCACCAGGGTTCCAAGAGGCAAACGGACATCGATGTTTTTTAGATTTCGGGCGCAGGCTCCTCCAAGATAGAGGAAGTTCTTGCCCTCACGTCTGGAAGACGGAAGCCTTCTTCGGGTGGGATCTCTTAAGGCCTTGGCGGTCGCGGAATGGGGATGTTCAAGCAGGGCCTTGAAGGGACCTTCGAAGACGAGGTAACCGCCCTGGCGGCCTCCTCCTGGCCCCAGGTCAATGATCCAATCCGCGGCTCGCATGGTCTCTTCGTCGTGTTCCACCACGATAACGGTGTTGCCCTTTTCCTTGAGTCGTCTCAAAGCACGGATCAAAAGGCCGTTGTCTCGCGGGTGGAGACCAATGGTGGGCTCATCCAACACGTAACACACTCCGGTGAGGTTTGAGCCGAGCTGAGCGGCGAGTCTTACCCTCTGGGCCTCGCCTCCGGAAAGGGTTTCACCACTTCGGGAAAGCGGAAGATAACCCAAGCCCACTTCGCAGAGGAAATGCAATTTTTCCAGGGCTTCACTCAAAATGGGCTGGGCGATCTGGGCCTTTCTCCCTTCAAACCGGAGACCGGAAAGAAAGGCGAGGACTTCTTCGGCCGGGAGTGTCGAAAGATGTCCCAGATCAAGGCCTCCTATGCGAAAGGCCCGAGCTTCGGGTCTCAATCTGGTACCTTGGCAAGCCGGACAGCTCTCTTCTCCAGATCTGCCAAGGCCATCACACCTGGGGCAGGCCCCAGCCTTGGTATTGAAGGAGAAGAGGAGGGGATCTGGTTCGGGAAGGGAGATACCACAGCGTCCACAATGGGCCCGTTCGCTCACTGGTATCTCTTCTACGATTTCGCCTTCTTCGGATCCTAACACCAGGATGGTGGCCTCTCCCCGACCTTCGTGCAAGGCCTCATCCATGAGACGCCCGAGGTTTTCTTCCTGGCCAGGCTGTAAGAGGATCTCCCCTATCCCCAATTCGATGGTGTGTTCCTTGTAACGCGAGAGCGAGGGAAGGGGCGGGATGGCCAGAAGCTTTCCGTCTACGCGAACCATTCTCCTTCCTTGGCGTACAGCCTGTTCCAGGAGGGGACGATGGAAACCCTTGCGCCGGCGTACCTTGGGGGCCAGAATCAAAAGACGCTGTCCTCTGAATCTCTCTTGGATCCAGGCCTTCAATTCTTTGCGCCGAACGCCTCTCAAAGGCTGACCACATTGTGGACAATGGGGTTCTCCAAGGCGAGCGTAGAGGAGACGCAGATAGTGGTGGATCTCGGTAAGGGTCCCTACTGTAGACCGAGGTCCAGCTTGACTCGTGCGCTGCTCAATAGCCACCGTGGGAGGGAGACCAGTGATTAGATCTACGTCTGGTTGCTCATAGAGTTTTAGGAACTGACGCACGTAGGCGGGAAGACTTTCAATATAGCGTCTCTGACCCTCAACAAAAATGAGATCAAAGGCCAGGGTGGATTTCCCTGAGCCAGAAACCCCGGTAATTACCGTGAGTTTCTGTCTAGGAATAGAGACGTCTAGGTCTTTCAGGTTGTGATGACGCGCTCCGACCAGGCGAATGAAGTCCTCACTCATCCTTCCAACGGCTAATTGAGATTCTGTCAAAGGTTAATGGCCATAAGAGGGGTTGCAAGGAAGCTTAAGTCCTTAAAAACGTACCCCTTTGCTCCTAGGCGTCCTTGACAAAGGGGAGGGCCAAATATAACTGAGTGAGAGCCCATTCAGTAAAAAGAGCTCCTTTTCATGCCTAAAAAGACCAAGGACAAAGAAGATCGCATTCTGAAAGCCGCCATCAAGGTATTCGCCCAAAAGGGTTTTTTCAACGCCCGTATCTCTGAAATCGCCAAAGAAGCCGGGGTGGCTGATGGGACGATCTATCTTTACTTCCGCAACAAATACGACCTCCTGATCACCATTTTTGACCGCGAAATGGGGCGTATCATTCAGAGGGTGAAGGAGGAGCTGGCTGCCCTTCCTGACGCGCGAGCCAAACTCGAACGCTACGCTTATCTCCATTTGAGCCTGGTAGAGGAATATCGTGACCTGGCGGAACTCTTCCAAGTGGAGTTACGTCAGAGCTACAAATTCATGAAGGAGTATCGACACCGCAAATTTGCCGAATACGTGAACATAATCTCTGCGGTGGTGCGAGAGGGGCAAGCCGCCGGCATATTTCGCAAAGACGTGAAGCCCGGCATCTTCAAGAGGGCCTTCTTCGGGGCCTTGGACGAAATGTCGCGCTTCTGGATCCTTTCTTCCCGGAAGAAATACAGTGTTAACACGGCCGCCAAACAGATAGCTTCCTTTTTTCTGGAAGGGATCCTGACCGAGGAGGCCCGCGGGGCTTCTAAAGGGGGTTCTTCCTAGGACGGCCTCGGGGACGTTTCTTTTTGACTGGTGGAGGGAAGGGAGACCACGTCAGGTGCCAGAAACGGTAGAATTCCGAGGCCTTGATATTGGAGGGGGGGAGCTTCACCAAGGAGCAGAATTCTTCGAGCTTTTCCTTCTGGGCTGAGATAACGTGAAAAGAATAACGCCGTTTGGTGTGAAAGTTTTCGTGCACGGCAATGCCGCCGCGTTCGGCCCAGTTCACCGCTTCAGGGATGTCGCTGAGCCGAAAGAATTTGATCGGCAACTTCTTTTGAAGTGTCTCCAAAAGCTGAGTAAGTTGGCTCTGGTAGTCGTGACCCATCGAAAAAGACAATCGGTCTCTCGGAGGGAGGACTTGAAATGGCTGGAGCACTCAAGCATCGACGACGGACGGCCGAAACCGAGATCGAAATCCATTTTGATCCCCGGGGAAAAGGCCGGGTCAAGGTGGACACCGGAGTGGGTTTTTTCGATCACATGCTCCATCTTTTCGGAGTACACGGGGGATTTGATCTCGAGATTTCGGCGCGGGGGGATCTCTACGTAGACTTTCACCACACGGTGGAAGACGTGGGGCTGGTCTTGGGAGAGCTCCTGGACCAGGCCCTTGGGGATCGAGCGGGGATCAAACGTTATGGAGAAGCCACGATTCCAATGGAAGAAGCCCTGGCTCAGGTGGTGGTGGATTTGGCCCGTCGCCCTTGTATCGTGGTCCAAGGTAAGATAGGCGTTGAGAAGATAGGGCAGTTCGATACCGAGTTGGTAAAAGAATTCTATAAGGCCTTGGCCATGAGCGGACGTTTTACCCTGCACGTGCGCTTTCTCTATGGAGAAAACGCCCATCATCTGGTAGAAGCCAGCTTCAAAGCCCTGGGGCACGCCCTTCGTGAGGCTATGGCCCCCTTGGGAGATCAAGTTCCCCTTTCCACTAAGGGTGTCCTGTGAGGGAGAGATGAGAAAAATCGGTTTGGGCTTGGTGGTCCTCTTTGTCCTGATATCCTGTGGCCGTCCTACGGACTACACCATCTATCCGGAGATCAACCGTATAGCGGTTCTTCCCTTTGAACCTGTCTGTCCGGGACAAAAGGAGGACGAGATCACCTGCGCCTTTGCAGGCAAGGTCGTTCCAGGGGAGGTGGCTTCGGAAGCCGCCGAGGTCTTGACCACGCTCCTTTATCGAAAATTGGAAGGAAATCCGCGCTTTTTCCTGGTTCCACCGGAACAGGCGGTCGGTCTATGGGCCGAGGTCCTGGCCAGATACACGGGTGCCAGTGCCTATCGCCTCATTGCGGAAATAGGTCGCCGCCTGGGAGTGGAGGCGGTGCTTTACGGTAAGGTCTTTCGCTATCGGGAGCGGAAGGGGACGGGTTTTTCGGTGGTGGAGCCGGCCTCGGTGGCCTTTGCCCTCCTTTTGATCCGGGTCTCGGATGCCCGAGTCATCTGGCGAGGCTGGTTTGACGAGACCCAGAAACCTTTGAGCGAAAACGTTCTAGCCCTCAAACTTTATGGCAAGATTCGCTGGCTTACGGCCCGAGAGCTGGCGGCCCGTGGTCTAGATAAAGTCCTTTCTGAATTCCCTTATCTCAAAAAAACCTCCGAGGAGGTCTAGGAGATGCACATCGCCGTGGTGGGTACAGGCTACGTGGGGCTGGTCTCAGGAGCTGGGATGGCAGACTTCGGCATGAAGGTCATCTGCGTGGACAAAGTGGAAGAGAAGATCGAGAGCCTCAAGCGGGGAGAGATCCCTTTTTACGAGCCTGGTCTCAAGGAGCTGGTCCAGAAAAACATGGCTGCCGGGCGGCTCTCCTTTACCACCGACCTGGCAGAAGCTGTGCGCCAGGCCTTGGTGATCTTTATCTGTGTTGGTACTCCGCCTCGTCCGGATGGCTCAGCGGATCTCAGTTTCGTAGAGGAGGTGGCCCTCTCTCTGGCCAAGGTGATCGACGACTACAAAGTCATCGTGACCAAGAGCACCGTGCCCGTAGGAACCAACCGCTGGATCAAGAAACTTATTGACGAAAACAAGAAAGAAAACGTCAAGGTTGACATCATTTCCAACCCGGAATTCCTGCGCGAGGGTTGTGCCATCGAGGATTTTATGCGTCCAGATCGAGTGGTCATTGGGGGGGAGAGTCCGGAGGCCATCGCTATCATCAAGGATATATATCGACCTCTTTATCTGGCGGAAACTCCATTTGTGATTACAGACCTTGAAACCGCCGAGATGATCAAATACGCTTCCAACGCCTTTCTGGCCACCAAGATAAGCTTTATCAACGAGGTAGCCAATCTCTGCGACAAGGTGGGGGCGGACGTGGTCACCGTGGCCAAGGCCATGGGACTGGATCCCCGTATCGGACACCGCTTCCTGAATCCGGGTCCGGGCTTTGGCGGGTCTTGTTTCCCCAAAGACGTGATGGCCCTTTGTTACTTAGGGAAGCAGTATGAAAACCCCATGCTTATTCTGGAGGCCGTACTTGAGGTCAATCGTCGTCAGAGAATGGTGACTGTAGAGAAGGTGCTTCGCATGTGTGGTGGTGAGCTTTCCGGGAAGACGGTGGCGGTTCTGGGACTCTCTTTCAAGCCCAACACTAGCGATGTGCGAGAGTCACCGGCACTTGACATTGTAGAGGAGCTCCTGAAACGAGGAGCCAGGGTCAAGGCTTATGATCCGGTGGCCATGGAGGAATTCCGGCGGGCCAAGCCTGAACTTGAGATAGAATACGCCAAAGACCCCTATGAGGCCACAGAAGGGGCCCATTGTCTCCTGATTCTCACGGAATGGAACGAATTTCGGTATCTCGATCTTGATCGCATCAAAGAGGCCATGGCAGAGCCCGCACTGGTGGACGCCCGGAACGTTTACGAGCCACAGCGCTTACAGAAACTTGGGTTTCGTTACGAAGGAATGGGTCGCGGGAAACTCAACACTCAAGCCCAAAGTTAATGGCGCGCCCGGGAGGACTCGAACCTCCAACCTTTGGGTTCGAAGCCCAACGCTCTATCCGGTTGAGCTACGGGCGCAGCCATAAACATTTTAACGAAACTTTTTCCCAAAAAGCAAATCTTTTTTCTTGGGGGAGTGATGGAATTCATTGATCTCAGGAGGCAGTACGCCGCCTATCAGGAGGAGATCGAAGAGGCGGTGCTCAAGGTCTTGCGTGGTGGTCGCTACATTCTCGGACCGGAAGTAGCGGAGCTTGAGAGGGAGCTTGCTGCTTACGTAGGTGTGAGGCATGCGGTGGGGGTTTCCTCGGGCACGGATGCCCTGTTGCTCATTTTGCGGGCCTTGGGAATCGGTCCGGGGGACGCGGTGGTGACCACGCCTTTTACCTTCGTGGCCACCGGCGAGGTGATAAAACGGGCTGGAGCACGGGTCCTCCTGGCGGATGTGGACGAAGAAACCATGAACCTTTCTCCGGAAAAGACCAGGGAGGTTGTTCTCCAGGCCAAAACTCAGGGAATCCGTGTGCGAGCGGTGCTACCGGTCAGTCTTTATGGTCTTCCGGCAGATTTACCGGCCTTTGAGGTCCTGGCCCGGGAGCAGGATCTTTTTCTTATCGAAGACGCCTGTCAGTCTTTTGGGGCGGCCATCAACCAGCGGCGTTCCGGAAGTTTTGGACAGGCGGCAGCTACCTCGTTCTTCCCGGCCAAGCCCCTCGGGGGTTATGGAGACGGAGGGATGGTCTTTACCAACGATGAAACTTTGTCCTCGCGGATCCGGGTCTTGAGGGTTCACGGGCAGACCAAGCGCAACTGGTGCGAGTACGGAGGTATCAACGGCCGGCTGGATACCGTGCAAGCCGCTGCTCTCTTGGTCAAATTTCGACATTTTCCTGAAGAGCTGAAACGACGTCAGGAAGTGGCCCGACGCTATCGTGAGCTCCTGGCCGAGACTCCACTCCGTTTCCAGGAGGTCCCAGAGGGTTATCTTTCGGTATACGCTCAGTTCACGGTCAGGGCTCCGGAAAGGGAAGCCTTGCGGCAGTATCTTGCGGAACGGGGGATCCCTACCGCGATCTACTATCCGCATCCTCTCCATCTCCAGCCAGCTTTTGCCTCTGCTGGCTACGGTCCTGGCGATTTGCCGGTAGCAGAACGTCTGGCAGAAGAGGTTCTCTCTTTGCCCATGCACCCCTTCCTTGAACCAGAAGAACAGGATAGGGTTGTGTCCGCCATAAAGGAGTTCTATGGGGTCTGAGGTGAGAGTCTCTTCCGAAATCAAGAAACGGGTGCGGATTGCCATCCCCTTTCCCATGCTGAAGGGGCGTTATCTTCCCGTGGTCCTTGAGGAAGGAATCGTTCCAGAAATAGGTCTTGACCATCAGGCCCTTGATCTTTTTTCTCCGGAGGATTTTCAGGAAGCGGCCCGAATGCTTCAGGAAGCAGGGATCAGGCCCACGGTTCACGCCCCGTTTTGTGATCTTTCTCCTGGGGCCTTTGATCGGGAAGTACGGCGGGCCAGTCTCAAGCGTTTAAAAGAAGCCCTTGAAATAGCCCGTCTCTTTGCCCCTGAAGTGGTGGTGTTTCACAGTGGTTACCATCCTGGTTACCATCGCGAGAGGCAGGAGGCCTGGCAGGAACTCTTTCGCCCAGGGCTTCGCGAACTTGTGGCTTTGGCCGAAAATCTGGGCCTCAAACTGGCTCTGGAAAACGTCTTTGAACCCTCTCCTTCTCTTCTTACAACATTAGTAGAAGAGATGAATTCCCCGGCCCTGGGGTACTGTTTCGACGCCGGTCACGCTCTGGCCTTTGCCAAGTCTGAATGGGTTCCATGGCTCGAAGCCTTCAAGGGGAGGCTATTTGAGATCCACGTCCACGATAACGATGGCACCTGGGATGATCATCTCGTCCCTGGTCAGGGGAAGATCCCCTTTCCGGAGATCTTCTCCTTCCTGGAAGCCGAAGGTCTAGCACCAGTTATCACTTACGAGGCTCATCGGGAAGAAGATGTTTTGCCAGGGCTGGTTTATTTGGAGAGGATCCTGCAGGAGAAATGATGAAGCCCCAGCCGGTTTACCTCGACTACAATGCTACCACCCCCGTGTTGCCCGAAGTCCTAGAGGTGATGGGCCAGGCTTCTCTTGAGACTTTTGGCAATCCTTCCTCCAGTCATGTGATGGGCCGTGAGGCCCGCAAGTTGCTGGAAAGGGCCCGGAATCAGGTGGCAGCCCTCATCGAGGCCGAACCAGAGGAAATCATCTTCTTAAGCGGAGGGACCGAGGCCAACAATCTGGCTATTTTAGGGACGGTACTTTCCGAACCCAGGGCGCACGTCATTACCTCGCGTATCGAGCACCCTTCGGTGCTGAACCCCTGCGTGCGCCTCCTGGAATTGGGCTACGACGTGACTTTCCTTCCGGTAGATTCCCAGGGTTACGTTGATCCAGAAGAGGTACGACGAGCTCTGAGGCCGGAGACGCGCTTGGTGAGCATTATGTTGGCCAACAACGAGACTGGTGCCTTACAACCTGTAGCGGAAATCGGGAAGATCTGTCGGCAAGCCCATGTAACCTTTCACACCGATGCTGCGCAGGCGGTAGGCAAAATCCCGGTCTCGGTGAGGGAAATAGATTGTGACTTGCTTACCGTGGCAGGGCACAAACTTTACGCGCCAAAAGGAATCGGGGCTCTTTACGTAAAAAAGGGCCGGAAACTTGAGAGCTTGATCTTTGGGGCTGGCCAGGAGCGGGGCCTGAGGCCCGGGACAGAGCCTGTGCCTTTGGCGGTGGCCCTGGGGAAGGCCTGCGAGATAGCCCAGCGGGATCTTGTAGCTGAAGCCAAGAGGCAAGAAGCCCTGCGGGAGCGGCTCTACCAGGGATTACAGGCGATTTTCCCGGCGCTTGTGCGGCATGGCGACCCGGCACGTACCCTGCCCAACACGTTGAGTGTTTCCTTTCCCGGACACCTCGGGGCCCAGATCCTTGAGGCCATGCCGGGGCTCTGCGCCTCTACTGGAGCGGCCTGTCATGACCGTTCGGTCACCATCTCGCACGTGCTCTCCGCCATGGGCGTCCCCCCAGAGGTGGCCAAGGGGACCATCCGTCTTTCTTTGGGCAGGAACACCAGTCTTCCCGAAATTGAAAGGGCTCTTTCTCTTTTCCGGGCTTATTTTTCGCGTTAAAGAGGCCTCATGCCCCTTCTGGAAGAGATCGCTGCTAATATCCTTTTACCTCTTAGGGTTCGCAATTTCAGGCTCTTTTTTATCGGACAGAGCATTTCTCTGATTGGCACCTGGATTCACACCACCGCTCAGAGATGGCTTCTTTACGAGCTCACGGATTCGGCTTTTTTCCTGGGCCTTCTCGGGGCCATGGGCAGCCTTCCAGTGCTCCTTTTTTCGTTACCCGCTGGTTACCTAGCAGACCATCTGCCCAAACGAAATCTCCTCCTCCTTTCCCAGACCGTGGCTTCCCTCCAGGCAGGGCTTCTGGCAGCTTTAGTGATTAGCGGGCAGGTAAAAGTCTGGCACGTTTTGACTCTGGCCTTTGTACTTGGCTGTACGGTGGCTCTCGAATTTCCGGTGAGACATTCTTTCATTTACGAATTGGTAGGTAAGGAACCTCTGGTCACCGCCCTTTCTCTGCATTCTACGGCCTTCAACCTGGCCCGTTTCCTGGGACCAGCCATAGCGGGTTTCCTCATGGCCCACTATGGTTTGGGCAGTTGTTTTTTGGTAAACGCCCTTTCATATCTGCCGGTGATCCTGGCCCTTTGTCTTATTTCTCTTTCAAACGAGAGAAAGGGAGGGACCAAGCGTCCTTTGGAGGGTTTGCGAGAGGGTCTAGCCTTTGCCTGGCGTTCCGAGGCCATTAGGGCCACGCTCTGCCTCATTGCGGTGACCAGTATCTTTCTCCTCCCCTACGCGGTGCTCTTACCGGTGCTTACCAGGCAGAGATTTGGTGGAGGGGCGGAGGAATTCAGTTTTATCATGGCGGCCAATGGGTTAGGAGCCCTATGCGGGGCCCTTTTCATGGCTAGTTTCGGACGCGAATTCAGACGTGACCGCTTTATTCTCTTCAATCTGGCCCTACTTTGCGGTTGGCTGGCGGCTGTGGTGCTCACCATCAATCTCTACGCCGCTGCTTTCTTCCTCCTTCTGGCAGGCTTTCACATGGTCTGTATGTTCACTTCCGCCAATGCTCATCTACAATTAAACGCCACCGATGAGGTACGAGGTCGGGTTCTTAGCCTCTTTAGCTTGAGCTTCCTTGGTCTTTTCCCCATTGGCAGCCTGCTCTCCGGGACCCTGGCCCAACATTTCGGAGCAGAAAGGGTCCTCCTGTTCGGAAGCATCGTGGGCGTGGCGGTGGTGGGTATGGTCTACGCTCAGGGATTTGGCCGAAAGCCTTAATCCCAGAAACCGGCCCTGCGCAGCGTTTCTTCAAGGTCTCGTTTCTTCTGGTAGGGAGCCAGCAAACGTTCCACGTATTTGCCGATGAGATCGACTTCCACGTTCACTTTGTCCCCTGGCCGGCGGAAGCCCATGGTGGTGAGCTTGGCGGTGTGAGGAATGATGGCCAGCTCTATCTCTGCTTCCCGGACGGCATTGACCGTAAGGCTTATGCCATCGATGGCAATGGAGCCCTTTTCAATGACGTAGCGTTGGAGTTCTTGAGGAATCCTTATTCGATAAAATATGAACTCTCCCTTTTCCTCTCTCCGGCTTATCTCTCCCAGACCATCGACGTGGCCGGAGACGAGATGCCCTCCCAGGCGATCTCCTAGGCGCAAGGCCCTTTCCAGATTGACCCTGGTGCCCGGGGTAAGGGTGCCCAGAGTAGTACGTGCCAGGGTCTCGGGAGAGACATCTACGGCAAAAGAATCTCCACTCAAGGCCACCACCGTGAGACAGACCCCGTTTACCGCTATGCTATCCCCGAGCTTGGTGTCAGAAAGATCGAAGGGGGCCCTTATTTCAAAGCGGAGTCCCTTGGATAGGGGACTTTTCTTTACAACTTCTCCCAGCCCTTCTACAATGCCGGTAAACATGTTGCCTGACCTCCCATTCCTATGTCCGCTCCGCTTGTTCTCATCGTAGAAGACGAAGAAGATATTGCAAGGTTGGTGGCCAGGGCCCTGGAAAAGGAGGGGCTTCAAGCTTGCCGGGCTGCTACCCTGGCTGAGGCTCAGGACAAGCTGGCCCGGGAGCTCCCGGACCTCTTGATCCTCGATTTGATGCTTCCAGACGGTGATGGTTTGGAGCTCTGTAAAGTGTTGCGTTATCGAGAGGAAGGACGTCATCTTCCCATTGTCATCCTCACGGCCAAGGGAGAAGAAATCGATCGCATCCTTGGTTTCGAAATGGGGGCGGATGATTACATCGTCAAACCTTTCAGCCCCAAAGAGTTGGCTTTGAGGGTCAAGGCCATCCTTCGGCGCACCAGGGCCTCTGAGAAAGCAGAGGAGCCGGTCTTGCGTTTTGGTGATTTGCTCATCGACGTGGCGCGCCACGAAGCCCGGATCAGGGGGGAGCCGATCTATCTCACTCGTACCGAGTTCAACCTCCTCCTCACCCTGGCTCAGGCCCGCGGGAAAGTGCTCACCCGTGAGGTCCTGCTGGACAAAGTCTGGGGCTATACCTTCGAAGGTTACGCCCGCACCGTAGACACACACGTGCGCCGGTTACGCAAAAAGTTGGGCCCTTGCGCCCAACTTATCGAAACGGTCTGGGGGGTTGGCTATCGCTTCCGCGTCTGAGTTCCTTCTCCTGATCTCTGGTCTGGGTTTGGGACTCCTTTTGTTCCTCTGGATCAGGGAACGCCTGCGTTTTGCAAACTTCAGACGCCAGATGGGCCGTCTTCTGGAACTCGAGGAGGAAGACGACTTTTCTCTCCTTCAGGGTCTGAAACGACTAAAGGAAGATCTTTTGGCCCGTGAAAGGCAGTTCAAGGTCTATCTGGCCCTCCTGGAACCCCTTAAAGAAGGGGTGGTGTTGACCAATAACGAGGGGCAGATCTTGCATCTCAATCCCTGTGCCGCGGAATTACTCGCTCTTTCCCGCCGTCAGACAGGGCTCAACCTGAAGGAGATCCTGAGGCAGGAGGCCCTTTGGCAGGCCCTGGCCAAGAGGGAGGCCACGGTCCTTGAGATCGAGCTCTTTTGGCCCTTTCCACGCACGCTGGAAGTGACCATGGTGCCGTTGAGCGAAGGGTTTGTGGGTTTCGTCCTGCAGGATGTGACGCCGTTTCGGCGCCTTTCTGACATCCGGCGCGATTTCGTCTCCTATCTCGCCCACGAGATCAGGACTCCTCTCACCGCAATTGAGGGCTACGCAGAAGATCTCCTGGATGAAGTGCCTGAAGAGCAGAAAAAGGAGCTGATGGTCATCTTGCGCAACGCACGCCGGCTCTCCAGGTTGGTCAAGGACCTTCAGATGCTTTCCAGATTGGAGTTCCAGGGTATACCACCTGAAGAGTTTGAGGAGATCGATCTCAGAGAGACGATCTCAGCAGCCATCGACCTCATGCGTCCCAAGATAGAGGAAAAGACCCTCAAGCTGCGCCTTGAGCTGGCAGAGGCCAGGGTGCGCGGTCATTTCGATCATCTCCTCCGAGCGGTGGTCAATCTCTTGGATAACGCCATCAAATTCAGTCCCACGGGTGGTGAAATTCGTCTCAGCCTCTCTCCAGTCAACGGTCATTGGCGCCTCACCATCCAGGACGAAGGACCAGGGATCCCGGCCGAAGAGAAGGAGAGGATCTTTGAACGCTTTTATCGAGGCCGTCGTGGAGACCAGCAGGGCACGGGTCTCGGGCTGGCCATTGTCAAACACATTGCTTTAGCCCACGGTGGGAGAGTGGAGGTGGAAAGCGAGCCCGGAGAAGGGGCCAGGTTTTCGTTGATCCTGCCGGGGATTGACTGAAAGTAATACAAAATCCCTCTCCAGGCCCGTCAGATGCTCTCGGTCTACTTTTTTTTCACCGCTTGTTTGAGGACTTCGTCGGTGGGGAGCAAAACCTCTTCTCCTTCCGGGGTTTCCAGACTTACGTAAGCCGAGGTTATGGCCTTGATTCGTCCAGAGACTTTTTCAAGATCGATTTGATCCCCTACCTTGAGATTCGACTTCAGATAGAACCCGGCCAAGATCTTTTCTGCTATGCTTTTGCCTCCCAATCCCAAGGCCAATCCAATAGCGCCCAAAAAGATACCAATGAAAAGGGTGATGTTTGCCGTGAAAATCGTGGTGTCAAACCCCAATTCCCTGAGAGCCATCACCAGGGCAAAGATGTCAATGACAACCTCGACTACGGTTCCGATGATGGTAGCATATTCGATTTCAGCGGAGATCAAGAAATTTTTGATCACGTTGCCTATAACTTTTGCGATGTAAGAAAGAAAGATGAAGATGAAAAGTGCTCCAAAAACTTTTGGTAAGTAAGCAATGAATTTATTTACAGTATCTATGACTATACGAATGCCCAGTGTTTCTGTGGCTGCTACAAAAAATATGAGTATTATGGCAAGATAAATAAGGGAAGCTAGCAAGTCCGTTGCTTTCTTTTTGGTGCCAATTTTTTCTAGTAAATGATTTATTCCGGACTTTTCTGCGATATAATTTAGGCCCAAAGTATTTAAAATTCTTCTAAATATTCCTCTAACAATGGCAGCAACTATGATACCAACAATTAGTATTATTAGAGCGCCTATGAGGTTTGGTAGAAAATCTCCTATTTTAGTTGCTAAGCTTTGAATGAGGTTCAGAATGGCTTCTCTAGCCAGCCGTGTTTGTTCGATGATGCTTTCCATGTTTCCCCTCCTTTTTTGTTGTTAGAATTGTTTGTATTGCTCTAATAAATGCCTCGCCGAATTTTAATATGTTTTCCAAAAATAGAATAATTTCTCCCTTGGCTATTATTTCTTTAGAAATATCTTCTATTAGATCATCGTCTATTTCTATTTTGGAGCAATATTCTTCAATGATTTTTTTGATGTTTTCGATTTCTTTTGTCATTTGTATTTTCTTTTTAATTTTTTTATGATGCGATGTATTTTCATTTTGACGGTGCTTAAATTATATCCTTGCCATTCTGCTATTTCTTTTGCCGTATAGCCTTCCAGAAAATATAGCTGAAGTAGCAATCTTTCTTCGAGGTCTAGTTTCTTTAATATTTTTTCGATGTCTATCTTTTGTAAGATTGTATCGATGTTTTCTTTTCCTGGCCATTCGTCAAGCTCCACGATTTCTGTTGTTTTCTTTTTCTCCCGCACGTAATCGATAGCAGTATGGAATAATATTTTTTTCAACCAGGCGCCGAAATTCTTTTCGTTTCGCAACTTTTTGAAAGATAAATAGCACTTTAGCCATACGTTTTGAAAAAGATCCAAAGTTTCTTCTCTGTTCATGGTGATCAAATAACACCTACGATAGACGTAACGAGCGTATCGCCGATAAAAAGACAGAAAGAGTTCCTTTTCATTGGATGTTTCCGATGACATCTATCTATAAAGACGGAACACGGAGGGAAAAGGTCACACTAAATTTCCAGTGAGAGGCCGTCGTAGGCGGCGATGACTTCAATTCCCAGTTTGCGGGAGAGTTTTTCCGCCACCTGGTTGGGACGGGCCCGGATCATGGTCATTCCGAAATGGGTGAGGATGGCCTTTTCCGGGCGGAGTTTGTCGATGATCTCTTCGGCATCCCTAAGGCACAGATGCTGGACGTTGGGGGAGGGATGGGGTTTGTAGCGAACGACGTTCAAGACCAGGAGATGACAGCCCCGATAGGCCTCAAGGAGCCCCGGAAAAAAGAGGGTGTCCACGATGAAACCCACCTGTTTGCCATCGAAATCAAAGATAAGACCGTAAGTCTCTGCGGTGTGATAATGTCGACAGGAGGTACGAAAGCGTATCTCCCCCACCTGGTATTCTCTTTCGGCCTTCAAGATTTCAATCCTTTTGAGATAAGGGCGCAAATAACGCAGGACCACCGCTGTGTCGCCTTCCAGGCATTCCTTCGGGGCGAAGAGGACTCCGCGTCTCTTGAGCCCTCCTTCGGTGAGACCATCGATCAGGATGTTTATGTCGTTAGAATGATCCAGATGAGCGTGGGTAAGGAGGAGGCCGTGGAGTTTTTCCACCTCCAAACGAGGCTTGGTGTGGGCCATGCGCACTAGGGTCCCGGGGCCTGGGTCCAGGATCAGGCGCGTTCCCCGGTGTTCGATCCAGGTCCCGGCTGAGGAACGCAGTTGTTTGGCCACTACGTAGCGGGCCCCGGCGGTGCCCAAGATCTTGATGGTGGCCATCAACCCTCCTTCTTTCCAATCATGGCCCTTACCTTGAGACGCAGGCCCTGAAGTCGGATAAAGCCTTCGGCGTCTTTTTGGTTATAAAGGGTGTCGGCTTCAAAGGTGGCCAGTTCCTTCAGGTAGAGAGATTTTTCGCTCTTCCGACCCACCACCATCACGTTTCCTTTGTAAAGTTTGAGGCGCACCGTTCCGGTTATGTCCTTCTGGGTCTGATCGATGAAGGCGCGCATGGCTTCCATCTCCGGAGAAAACCAGAAACCATAATAGATGAGCTCGGCAAAACGAGGGGTGAGCTGATCCCTCAGGTGCATGACCTCACGATCCATGGTGAGGTGTTCGAGGGCCCGATGGGCCACGTGAAGTACCGTGCCCCCGGGAGTTTCATACACTCCCCGACTTTTGATACCCACAAACCGGTTTTCTACCATGTCCACCCTTCCCACGCCGTGGCGCCCTGCCAGATGATTGAGTCGTTCCAGAAGGATGGCTGGAGAGAGTCTTTCCCCGTTGAGTGCCACCGGTACGCCATCTTCAAAATCTATTTCTACGTATTCGGGCTGGTCAGGAGCCCTTTCAGGGGAAACTGTCATCTGGAACATGTCCTCTGGAGGCTCTTGCCAGGGGTCTTCGAGGATCCCTCCTTCGTAGCTCGTGTGAAAGAGATTGGCATCAATGGAGTAGGGCTTCTCCTTGGTGACAGGTACGGGTATGCCATGCCTTTCGGCAAAGGCTATAAGATCTTCACGGCCCCGGAAGTCCCAAAGACGCCAGGGAGCAATGATCTTGAGCTCCGGTGCCAAGGCCATATAGGTGAGTTCAAAGCGGACTTGGTCGTTGCCCTTACCCGTGGCTCCGTGGGCTACGGCATCAGCTCCCACTTCCCGGGCCACCTTGATCTGTTCTTTGGCGATCAAAGGTCGGGCCAAGGAAGTCCCCAAGAGGTAACCCCCTTCATAGATGGCGTTTCCTTTGAGGGCTGGAAAGACATAGTCCCTGACGAATTCTTCCTTAAGATCGCGGATGATCACCTCTTCGGCTCCGGTAGCCAGGCCCTTCTTGCGGACCGCTTCCCAATCCTCTTCTTGGCCTATGTCCGCACAATAGGCCACCACCGGACATTGATAGCGTTCGATAAGCCACTTGAGAATGATGGAGGTATCGAGCCCACCGGAATAAGCAAGGACGATCTTCTTCGGTTTCATGATAAAAACTCTCCTCATTCGTTTTGGACCTGAGAGGAGTATCTTTAACCCGGAAGAAAAAAAAGGAAAAGGGGGCCTTTTGAGCCCCCTTTTTGGCCTTGCTTGAAGCAGGCTTTAAAGCGTGCAGTTTTTCAGGATGTCAGCCGGAAGGAGCTTGAGAGCCGGGTGTTTCCGGATGGCCATGGGGTTGGTCTCACCATTGACGTCGATGATTACGATGCGCCCGTGGCCCTTGCCGTAAACATTGAGGAAGTCATAGACCCCACCGATGATGACCAGCTTGCCTTCGTCCACTAAGTGTTTGTAGAGTTTCAGGGCGTACCTGACCTGATAATGGACGTTGGCCTCAACGTTTTTCAACCAGGCCTTTTCTGTGACCTTTCCGCGAATGGGAATCTTAAGGGCGTCGAGCTCCTTCTTGATGCCGGGGGTCTCTTTGGAATAGTCCCCCATGGCGGCTTTTACCGCACCACAATGGGTATGACCCACGATGAACAGGAGCGGAGTGTGCAGGTGGAGTACACCATAGTCAATGGAACCTTCAGAGTTTGGGATCTGGTTTCCGATGTTGCGGATGACAAAGACCTTGTCAATTGAAGAGTAAGGCAGGAAGCCTTCGGTCTGGACCCGGGCGTCAGAACAAGTGATGAAGGTCACAAAGGGGTGCTGGGCGTTCATATAAGACTCAAAATCCCCAGCCTTGTGTTCACGTACGAAGACGTCGTTGTTGACCATCACCCGCTTGACGGCCTCGGCCGGGGTCATCTTGGCTCCACCATGACCACCAGCCCATACGGTGATGGGGCCAAACACCAAGAGTAAACAAAAAACCAAGGCCGTTAATAGAGCACTTTTAAAGGCGTTTTTCATACGTCCCACCTCCTACGATGTAAAAATTTTCCCCTGTTAGCTCATAGAACCCGGGGTTTGTCAAGCACGGTGTTTGTGCCTCACCCGGAGGTCGTCCTTGCTGATCTTCGATTTTAGATTTTTTGAATCGAATTTTCGCTTTAATGAAATTTTTTGGGAATCTATCTCTCGTTTTTCTATGTGCTTGAAGTTTCCGCCTGGCGAGCTAAAAAGAAGCCGTCTTCACGAGGAGGGCCTTTTCTATGGTTACGCTTCTTGATTACGGGGCAGGAAACGTTCGCAGCGTGGTCAACGCCATCGAAAGTCTGGGTGAGAAGGTAAAGAGGGTTGAACGTCCGGAAGACATCCTTGAGGCTGAAAGGCTGGTCTTTCCCGGGGTGGGTAACTTTGGTTCCCTCATGCGGACGCTGGTACAGCGGGGTTTGGTTGAACCTTTGAAGCGTTACCTAGAAGAGAACCGCCCCTTCTTTGGAATTTGTTTGGGATTGCAGGCCCTCTTTGAAGAGAGCGAGGAGGCACCCGGAGTGCCAGGGCTTGGGTTTTTAAGGGGCCGAGTCAGACGTTTCAGGACCCATCTTTCGGTGCCTCACATCGGCTGGAACGGGATCAAGGCCCATCAACCCTCCCCACTCTTTCACGGGCTCACGGGAGAGGAAAAGTTTTATTTCGTCCATTCCTATCACGTGGTGCCAGAAGATTCGGAAATCATCCTCACCACCACGGATTACGGCTACGAGTTTGTGAGTGCCGTGCAGAAAGGAAACATCATTGCTACCCAGTTCCACCCGGAAAAAAGCGGTCAAGCCGGGCTCAGGCTTCTGGAAAACTTTCTCAAGGGGGCCCAGGCCGTATTGCCCCCAAGAAGACCAAAACAGACGCGTTTGGCCAAGAGGATCGTGGCCTGTCTCGACGTTCGTACCAACGACGAAGGAGACCTGGTGGTCACCAAAGGTGATCAGTACGACGTGCGTGAAAAGGGACGGGTACGCAACCTTGGTAAACCCGTAGAACTTGCCAGGCGCTATTACACCGAGGGGGCCGATGAGATAACCTTTCTCAACATTACCGGTTTTCGAGACTTTCCCCTCAAAGATCTCCCTATGCTTGAGGTCTTGCGTCTCACTTCCCAAAACGTCTTTGTACCTCTCACCATAGGGGGAGGGATAAGGGATTTCACTGATCGGGATGGTCGCCACTATTCGGCCCTAGAGGTGGCGGCAGAGTACTTTCGTTCCGGGGCGGACAAGGTCTCCATAGGAAGTGACGCCGTGCTCATCGTGGAAGAATACCTGCGCACCGGAAAACCCTCCGGGAAAAGTTCTATTGAGACCATCTCTCGGGTTTATGGTGCTCAGGCGGTGGTCATTTCCATCGATCCCCGTCGGGTTTATGTCTCCTCTCCGTCTGAGACTTCACACCCGGTGATCGAGACCGAAATCCCGGGGCCCCGTGGAGAGCGCTATTGTTGGTTTCAGTGCACCATCAAAGGCGGACGAGAAGGGCGAGACGTGGACGCCGTTACCCTGGCCAGGGTGTGTGAGGAGCTGGGGGCAGGTGAGATCCTCCTCAACAGCATCGACCGAGATGGCACGAATCAAGGTTTTGACCTGGAGCTCATTCAGGCGGTAAAGGAAGCGGTTTCCATCCCTGTCATTGCTTCCAGTGGTGCGGGGTGTCCGGAGCACTTCTACGAAGTCTTCACCAAGACCGGAGTCGAGGCCGCACTGGCTGCCGGCATCTTCCACCGAAGGGAGGTCTCCATCGAAGAGGTCAAGCGCTATCTGGCGGAAAGAGGGGTGGAGATCAGACCAGTCTTTCGGGAGGAACTCCGTTAGAAGACCTCTTCAGCCCTGACCACCGGCCCCTCGGAACAGACGTGTAGATAACCTTCTCCGGCCCGTTTCACTGCACAGCCCAGGCAAAGCCCCAGGCCACAGGCCATCCGGGCCTCAAGACTGAGGTAAACAGGCACCTGAAACCTCCGGCCCGTTTTAGCTACAGCCTGAAGCATGGGCCAAGGCCCGCAGGCCCAGACCTCAGCTGGTTCCTGCTCAAGGGCCTTCTCCAAGAGGTCAGTCACCAGCCCGGCGTGTCCCCGGCTTCCATCCTCGGTGGCAACCTTAAACGGAAGTCCAAGTCTCTTGAAAGCTGAAAGGCGTACCAGATCCTTTTGGCTCCTCGCACCATAAAGGAGAAGACATCGATGTTTTGTTGCCAGGAGTTCCTTGGCCGCCAGGTAGAAAGGGGCCACCCCCATTCCTCCGGCTACCAAGTAAACGGTCTTTTCTTGGGGGGCTGGGAAGGCTTTTCCTAGGGGGCCGAGCAAATCCACTTCGTCTCCGGCTCTCAATTGGGAAAGGATCTTGGTGCCCTGTCCGCGCACCTGGATCAGAAAAGACCAGAAGGAACCTTCCTGATCGTGGATGGAAAAGGGTCTGGCGAGCAGGGGATCCTGCCCTGGCCAGCTTCGCAACATGGCAAATTGTCCGGCGCGCGGGCGAGGCAGGTCCCCGACTTCGAGGGTAAGAAGGAAGATCCCTGGTTTCAGGAAACGACGCTCCTTGACGCGTGTCCGTTTCACAGGCCAAACCTCTCAAGCGCCAAACAGAAGACGATGAGCATACCAGCAAAGACCAGGGCCACCGGGAGAACTGGGGCGTGGAGCAAGGTGGGAAGGGTGATTTTGCCAAGATGACCTACAGAGAGCACCTTGGCCTGCCAAAAATCATAGGTGTGGGCAAAGGCCATCGCTCCCACCAATCCCCCAAGAACACCAAAGAATCCATCAAAGGCCCCTTCTGCCAGGGCACCACCCGTTGTGCCGGGACAATATCCAAGGATGGCCCAGCCCAGGCCGTAAATGATGCCTCCCAAGAGGTTGGCCAGGGCGTAGGTGGGTTTCACGGCGTAGGTTATCCATCCCAGCTGAGCCAGGAGGTTGATCCCCACGGCTCCCACGATGACCCCGGTGAGGAGGAACTTGAGGATAGTGAGATCCTTCAAAGTCAGGAGACCGATGTGTTTTTCGAAGCGCAGGATGCGCGCCCGCTGGAAGATGTACCCCCAGAGGAGACCCGTGAGAAGACCGAGAAAGAGTTCCATCTTAGCGCCTCCTTCGATAAAGGATTAAGGCCAAGGGGATGCCCCCGATGAAGAAGCCTGCCACGGTGATGAATCCCGAGAGCGAGAGCTGTGACATCCCGGAAAGTCCATGTCCACTCGGGCAGCCTCCAGCCAATCTGGCGCCGTAAACGATGAGGAACCCACCCACGAAAGCCGCCAGGGCCCGAAGGACGGGGTTGGGACCAAAGCTTTCCCTCCAGCGCTCTGGCACCAGGTGTCCCCGGAATTCGCCGTTTTTGAGGGCTGCGATCAACGCTCCCACGGGTACGCCTACGAAGACGAGCATCACCTTCCAGTCCACCCGCGGGATGTATTTCTGATAATAGGAAAGGGATGCGCTCTTCGGGGAGAAGGCCTTTTCTACCAGGCCTGCTACCCGGACGTAGGCCGTAGAGGTGCCAAGATAGTGGGGTTTGCCAAGAAGTTTCTGGGTGGCCAGGACCGAACCTATGAGTAAGAGACCGGTCAAAAAGCCTCCCAGATAAGGGGACCAGCCATCTCTCATGGATTTACCTCCTTAAAAAAGGGTTTGATGATTTCTTTGAGACGCTCTGGTGGCGTAAGGATAAGTTCTTCCCCCAATTGACGCTGGAGGAAGTAGTCGTCGGTACGGTAGGCTTCATATAAGTTCTGGCGCGTGATGAGACGCACGTGAGGGACAAACCAGCTCGTTTCTTCCCGGAGGGGTGGTAAGAAAAGGGTGAAGTTGAAGGGCGCGTAACCCATCTTAGCGTAGCCCTTAAGAGTGGCCGATATCCCCCGGGCCATGCAAAGGAGGTCTTCCTCGGTAATGGCTTCAATGCTTGAGACTCCTTCTATCACGCCCAGGACTTCGTTGGTTCCCCGGGGGGCAAAGCTGGTCACGAAGCTTACTCGCCCCAGACGCGCGATGAACCGTTCAGCGAGTCTTTCTTCTTCAGCTAACCAGTCTTGCCAGTAGGAACGTCCGTGCCTCTGAAAGTAACCAAAGGAGCTGGAAAGGAGCCGTTGTTCCTCAGCGCTGGCTTCGGGGTTGGCTACTACCTGAAAATGGGGATGGACTAGACTGGCTCCAGCTGGTGGAAGGAAGTTGGCACACACGGCTCCGAAACGTACTTCAGGGTCCTTGTTGAGACAGACTTTCAGGAATTCCACTCCCAGTATTAGACCATCAGCGATTAATTCTGGGGTGAACTCTTCGAGGCGTCGCAGATGGGCCTCTCCCACGGCAATAACCGCGTGACGCACCGCCACCGGAAAGAGGTTTGGGAAAAGGGTGCACTCTCCACGACAGAGACGTCCTTCGGGCAGGAAATCTTCCGGATACCGCGGAGTAACTTCCCTCACTCTGGGGGGACACATAAAACAGGATTCCTGGGAGGCCTTAGCGATCTTTTCGACCAAATTCCAATCGTGCTCGCCAAAGAAGAGGCGTACCTTGTCTTCAAGTACGGGGTTGAAGATAGCCATCTGTCCGGTGAGGGGATCGAAACGGCGTTCCACCACCTGTTCTTCCAGAGCAAATCCGTTCATCGGGTTGTGGAAAAGGCGTTTGCTCCTTTCGCGACGAAAGGTGACCATTTTCGTGCCTCCTCTCGGTAGGCTGATAAACCGGTAATCCTCAACTTCTAGGCTTTCAAGCCCGTTTCCAGACCAGGAGCTCGATCTCCCTTGCGGGGAAAGGTTTGCGACCGATGAGCTCTAGAGGCAGTTTCCCGGGATGCCAGGGTTCGATCCGGTGACGCCAAAGATAATAGGCCTCTTGGACTTCGAAGATCTCACTGGCGTGACGGACGAACTTTCCCACTTCTCCGTATCCACGAGCGAAGGCCACGGGAACTTGGAGTCCACAGGGGCTTCGTCCTATATGACAGTCGTGAACAAAGACCCCTTCGAGGGATTGGCGGCGAATAAACTCTCGCATAAACTCCACCCGCGGCGCGTAGGCTTCGAAGAGATGGATTTCTAGTTCTGGCCGCACAATCTTGACTACCAGTCCGGGAATGCCTGCCCCAGTGCCTAGATCTGCCTGAGGAGAGTGAGATGGAAGGTGAGCGGCCAGGAAGAGGGAATCCAGGAAAGGGCCTCGAAGACGGGCTTCTATCCCTTTGACGGCTGTGAGATGGAGTCGCTCGGCCTCTGCTTCCATGGCTTCGGCCAGAGACAAAAGATTTTCCCAGTAAGGGGCCAACTCCAGCCCCAGGCCTTGAAGGTTTTCTTTAAGAAAATTCAAGATCAGCTCCTGGTCCACGAGTTCAGGCCGCCTGTTCCTCTATTTGGTGATTTTCGCTGGCCTTTTTTCTGGCCAGAGCAGCCTCTACAAAGGCTACAAAGAGAGGATGGGGTTCCATGGGACGCGAACGGAACTCCGGATGGAACTGACAGCCCAAAAACCACGGATGTTCCTCTGGCTGAAGCTCGACAATCTCCACCAGCTCCCCATCTGGAGAGAGACCACTGATAACCAACCCTTTTTCAGTAAGTACCTCGCGGTAGTCATTGTTGAATTCATAGCGATGGCGATGACGTTCGAAGATCTCTTCGGTTTGATAGGCCTGGTGAGCCAGAGTCCCCTCTACCAGGCGGCAGGGGTAAGCTCCCAAGCGCATGGTGCCGCCTTTTTCCGTGTGTTCGTCACGCACTTCTACCTTTTGGGTGCGGTAGTTGAACCATTCCCGCATGAGATAGATCACCGGATAGGGCGTTTCGGGATCAAATTCGGTGGAATTGGCCTTTTCAAGCCCAGCTACGTTTCGGGCGAACTCGATTACCGCCAGTTGCATCCCGAGACAGATACCGAAGAAGGGGATGCCGTGCTCCCGGGCGTAACGAATGGCAATAATTTTGCCCTCGATCCCTCTGGAACCGAAACCCCCGGGTACCAGGACACCATCCACTCCCTCGAGCATTTGGGGGATGGTATCGGTGGTGATTTCCTCGGAGTCGAGATAACGGATGTTTACTTTAGTGCGAGATGGAATCCCTCCGTGGACCAGGGCCTCGTGAAGAGATTTGTAAGAGTCTTTAAGATGGACGTATTTGCCCACCACGGCGATGGTTACTTCGTGTTTGGGGTTTTTGAGCCGCCAGACCAGCTCTTCCCATTCTTTGAGACGCGGCTCCCTGGTCCAGATGTTGAGAAGGTCGATAATCTTTTCGTCCAGTTTCTCTTTGTGGAAGATGAGAGGGATCTCATAGATACAATCCACGTCTTTGGCTGTGATGACAGCGTCTTCCTCAACATTGCAAAAGAGGGCGATCTTTCGTTTTACTTCCGGTGGCAGGAAACGCTCGGTCCGGCACAGCAGAATGTCAGGCTGGATACCAATAGCTCGCAATTCTTTGACGCTGTGTTGGGTGGGTTTGGTCTTGAGCTCACCAGCGGTCTTGATGTAGGGCACATAGGTGAGATGTATGTAAAGGGTGTTCTCCCGTCCAAGGTCGGCCCGGAGTTGACGGATGGCCTCCAGAAAAGGTAGTCCCTCGATGTCTCCCACTGTGCCTCCTATCTCTATGATGGCGATGTCTACTTCGTTTCCAGCCAGCTGGAGGATGGAGGCTTTGATTTCATCGGTGATGTGGGGAATAATCTGAACCGTGCCTCCGAGGTAGTCTCCGCGGCGCTCTTTCATAATGACCGAATAGTAGATCTTGCCGGAGGTAAAGTTGTTCTTCTGGCTCATCTTGGCAGAAGTGAAACGCTCGTAGTGTCCCAAGTCGAGGTCGGTTTCGGCTCCGTCGTCGGTGACGTAGACCTCTCCGTGCTGGAAGGGGTTCATGGTCCCGGGATCGACGTTGATGTACGGATCGAGTTTTTGAAGGGTTACAGTAAGCCCTCGGGCCTCGAGTAAGGTGCCAATGGCCGCCGCCGCCAACCCCTTGCCCAGAGAAGAGAGGACCCCCCCGGTTACAAAGATGAACTTGGTATGGAGTTTATGTCTGCGTGGCATGATAAAGACGCTCCTTTCACTTTACTTTGAAAGAAACTTCGGCCAGAACACGCCCGGTCCGGGCGTTGACCAGTTTTACCATGGTGATTTTCCGAGCCTTCAAACCTTTGGGAAGGGTGGTCACAAAAGTGGCCCCTTCCAGCTCTCCAATCTCTCGCAGGATGCCTTCTTCGGTACCAACCAGTACCATGGTCTTGGGAAAGGCCCGCTTGAGTTTCACCACCAGGACCTGGGAACCATCGCTTCGTTCCTTCAAGACGACCTGGCCTGCAGCCTCCTGCACCACAGGGACCAGGGACCATTGTCCAAGCACCTTGGTCTTTCCCCTCTCCGCTCGGAGGGAGAGGAGATAAACCACCACCACGATGAAGAGGAGATAAACTAGGGTCCGAGAAATTCGCTTCACTCTTTCCACTATATTAGTCTGCTCTCCTGCTTCAACCTTTTTCCGGGAGGCTTTTTTTGTGACAAATTTGTAATCAAAGACGCCACATTTTTTACAAATTTGTGCTCAAAAATTTCCATCCCTCTCCGCTCTTTGTTTGATAAGTCCCGAATTAAACGCTTCTTAAGCGTTGGTCTCGGGCTTGCAGATTAAACCTTTCTGCAAAGCAAAAATTACAAAACTGTCAGGAGGGTTTATGATCAACACGGGTGACACAGCGTTTCTGATGATCTGTGCCGCTTTGGTTTTCCTTATGACACCGGGGTTGGCCATGTTTTACAGTGGTCTCGTGCGCCGCAAGAACGTCCTTGGAACAGCCATGCAGAGTTTCATCCTGATCGGCGTAATCGGTTTGGAGTGGATTTATCTCGGGTATACCATGTCTTTCGGGCCAGACGTGGGTGGTTTCATCGGGGAGTTCAAATATCTGGCCTTAAAGGGTGTGGGGCAAGATCCCCATCCGGATTATGCTTCCACCGTTCCCCATCTGGTCTTCATGATCTACCAGTGCATGTTTGCTATCATCACGCCGGCTCTGATTACCGGGGCCTTTGCCGAGAGGATGCGGTTTGTGCCTTTTTTGGTCTTCAGTATCCTCTGGGCCGTTCTGGTATACAATCCCGTATGTCATTGGATTTGGGGTGGAGGGTTTCTGGCTCAAAAAGGGGTCCTGGACTTTGCTGGTGGGCTGGTGGTGCACCTCACCTGTGGTGTGGCGGCCTTGGCTGCGGCTCTGGTGGTTGGTCCACGGAAAGGTTTCGGTCGTGAGAGTTTCGTGCCTCACAACCTCCCTCTTACCCTGTTGGGTACCGGACTGCTGTGGTTTGGCTGGTTTGGTTTCAACGGTGGTTCGGCCCTGGCGGCCAGCGGTCTGGCGGCTAGCGCTTTTGTGGCCACCCATCTCGGAGGACTTTCCGGGATGCTCATGTGGGTCCTGGTGGAATGGATCCACCGGGGCAAGCCCACCACTTTGGGAGCGGCCAGTGGAGCCATCGCTGGTCTGGCAACCATCACCCCGGCAGCGGGCTTTGTAGGACCGAACGCCGCGGTAGCCATAGGGCTTATCGCAGGTCTGGTCTGTTATCTGGCGGTGCTCCTCAAGAACAGACTCGGCTATGACGACAGTCTCGACGTGGTTGGCATCCACGGTGTGGGAGGGCTGGTGGGTACCCTCTGTGTGGGGATCTTTGCCTCCAAGGCGGTGAACCCTGCAGGTGCCAATGGTCTCCTTCTGGGTAATCCTTCGCTGCTGGCCACCCAAACCCTTGGGGTGCTGGTGGTTGGTCTTTACACTCTGGTAGTGAGCGTAGTGCTCCTCAAATTGGTAGATGCCATTTTAGGGTTGCGCCTGCCGCTTGAAGAAGAAGTGGCGGGTCTCGATCTGTCGGAACACAGCGAAGAGGCCTACAACTTCTAGAAGAATCAAGTTTTTCCGGCCCTCCGCCGAAGAGAATGCAGACTCCTCTTTGGTAGGAGGGCCTTTTTGTTAGCCAGATCCTTTGGAGCGGCACTTCTGGGGATTGAAGCCCTGCCGGTGGAAGTCGAAGTGGACATTTCCCGGGGGCTTCCTGGTTTTACTCTGGTGGGGCTCCCTGACGGGGCGGTGAAAGAGAGTCGTGAACGTCTGCGAGCTGCCATCCGGAACGCAGGCTTTGATTTTCCCACCCAGAAGATCACGGTTAACCTGGCCCCTGCTGACGTGCGCAAGGAGGGAAGCGGTTTTGACCTGCCGTTGGCCGCGGCCTTGTTGGGAGCTACAGGTCTTTTGTCGGAAAGTGTTCTGGCTGAAAGTCTCTTCTGTGCCGAGCTGTCTCTGGATGGCGGTCTCAAGAAAGTAAGGGGCATCCTTCCGGTGGCTCTTCTGGCCAAGAGTCTAGGTTTTCGTCTGATCCTGGCTGAAGAAAACGCCCGGGAGGCCTCTTTGGTAAGGGGGCTTGAAATCTGGCCGGTTTGCTCCTTGGCCCAGATGGTGGCTTGCCTGCGTGGAGAAGAAGTTCCTCCGCCGATTGAGGAACTTCCCTTTGAAGAGGAGGAAACCATCGACGACCTGTCAGAAGTCCTGGGGCAGGAGTCTGCCAAGAGGGCCCTAGAGATCGCTGCTGCTGGAGGACACAATCTCCTTTTCGTGGGGCCTCCGGGAGCTGGCAAGACCATGCTCGCCAGACGGCTCCCGGGACTCTTGCCTGCTCTTTCTTACGAGGAATCCCTTGAAACCACGCGTATCTACAGCGTGGCAGGTCTTCTTTCCCCGGAACGCCCCTTGGTTACCAGGAGACCGTTTCGAGCTCCTCATCACACCATCTCAGACGCCGGTCTCATCGGAGGCGGGGTTCATCCCAGGCCCGGGGAGATCTCCCTGGCACACAACGGGGTGCTTTTTCTGGACGAGTTACCGGAATTCAAGCGCCACGTCCTGGAAGCCTTGCGGCAGCCACTTGAAGAAGGTCAGGTAACCATCGCCCGCTCTAGCGTTTCCGTGCGTTACCCAGCGCGCTTTCAGCTGGTGGCCAGTATGAATCCTTGCAGATGCGGTTATTATGGTGATCCCCTCCGTCCCTGTCAGTGTAGTCCTCAGGAGGTCAGACGTTACCGGGGCAAGATTTCGGGACCTTTGCTCGACCGAATAGACCTCCAGTTGGAGGTTCCAGCGGTGGATTATCAGGATCTGGGGAAGGGCCAACGGGCAGAAAGTTCTCTTACGGTGCGCAAACGGGTAGAAAAGGCTCGAGCCCTCCAGGCCGAGAGATATAGCCAGCCTGCCAAGTTAAATGCCCATCTCAGCCCCAGAGAAATGGAGACCTTTTGCGCCTTGGATTCCGAAGGGAAGGCGCTATTTGAGCGCGCTGCCAGGCGTCTGTGTCTCTCGGCCCGTGCTTATCATCGCATCCTCAAACTAGCCCGCACCATCGCAGATTTGGCCCAAGAGGAAAAAATAAGGCCCGCACATCTCCTTGAAGCCCTCAGTTACCGGGCTTTCGACCGACCGCTTGAACCCCTCTGAGAGCTATTTCCGGGCCAGCTTTTCCCGGTAGGTCTTCAGTTTTTGACGCAACTTTTCGTCTTCCAGGGCCAGGATCTCGACCGCCAACAAAGCGGCGTTTTTGGCTCCGTTAATGGCCACCGTGGCTACCGGGATGCCTGGTGGCATTTGCACGGTGGAGAGGAGGGCGTCTATCCCTCCCAGGGTGCCGGCGGCAATGGGAACACCGATCACCGGGAGCGTGGTCTCCGAGGCTAGGGCACCAGCCAAATGCGCCGCCAGTCCGGCTCCGGCGATGAGGACCTTAAGTCCCCTTTCTTCGGCCTGACGGGCAAATTGACGTACTTTTTCCGGTGTACGATGCGCTGAGGCCACCTGCACTTCGTAGGGAACGTCGAATTCTTTGAGGATCTCCTCGGCCCCGCGCATGACGTCAAGATCAGAACGACTTCCCATGAGGATCGCCACCCTGGGTGGTCTGAGATATTTGAGGGCTTTGGCTCCGATGTCCGTGCGGTAGTAGACCCCGTCCCAGTAGATCTTGGAGACTGCTTCGTAAGCCCGCTCAATGGCTTCGGGGATATCTTTGCCCAGGGCCGTGACTCCCAGGACCCGCCCCCCGGCGGTCACGTAGCCGCGGCCCCGACGGGCGGTGCCAGCATGAAAGACCTTGACGTCCTTCATCTTGGCCACCTGGCTCAGGCCGCGAATGAGCTTGCCCTTTTCGTACTTGCCTGGATAGCCCTTGCTGGCCATGACCACGCAGACCGCTGCCCGAGGATCTATTTCGAGCTCTTTTTCCGCCAACCGTCCCTCCATAGCGGCCTGGATGAGTTCGGCCAGGTCGCTTTTCAGGCGCATCATCAATGGTTGGCACTCCGGGTCTCCAAAACGGCAGTTGAACTCCAGCACGTAAGGCTTCCCCTCGCTGATCATAAGGCCCCCGTAGAGGACTCCCTTATATGGAATTCCTTCCCGGGCCAGGGCCTGGATCACAGGACGCATAATGGTCTCCATGATTTCTTCAGAAAGGGCTTCGGTGACCACAGGAGCCGGTGAATAGGCCCCCATACCTCCGGTATTTGGTCCCTGATCTCCATCCAACAGGGGTTTGTGGTCCTGGGAGGTTGGAAGCGGAAGGAGGGTTTCTCCGTCGGTGATGACCATGAAGGAGGCTTCTTCACCGAAGAGACATTCTTCGATAACCACCCGGCGGCCTGCTTCGCCAAAGGCCTTATCGATCATGATCTTTTTGATGGCCTCTCGAGCCTCTTCTAGGGTGCGGCAGACGATGACACCCTTTCCCGCTGCCAGACCGTCGGCCTTGACTACGATGGGGGCGCCTTTCTTTTCGACGTAAGTCAGCGCAGCCCGGGGATCATCAAAGACTTCAAAAGCTGCGGTGGGTATGCCGTACTTGGCCATGAGTTCCTTGGCGAAGACCTTGCTGCCTTCGATCCGGGCCGCTCTGGCCGAAGGACCGAAGATCTTAAGCCCGCGTTCCTCGAAATAGTCTACGATGCCCCGGGCCAACGGATCTTCCGGCCCTACGATGGTCACATCGATTCCTTTCTCTTGCACCAATTTGGCCAGAGCTTCGAAATCCGTAGCAGCGATGGGATGGCATTCGGCATCCTGGGCAATACCGGCGTTGCCCGGAGCACAATAGACCCTCTCTACCATGGGGCTCTGGGCCAACTTCCAGCATAGGGCGTGCTCTCGACCTCCGCCTCCAACCACCAAGACCTTCATGGCTCCCTCCTTGCGCCAGAATTTTCAAAGACCGATCCTAGAAAACCCTTTCTCCGGGGTCAAGCGTCGCTGGAGAGGGAAGGGATTGAGCAAAACTTTACAAATTTGGATACCCTTTCTTTTCAGCTTTGTCCATTTATAATTGAGCGGCATGGAAGGGATACGCGTTCAGCCTTCGGCTCGACAGATCGAAGAACTTTCCTGCCTTTACGAGGTAGCGCGTACACTTTCAAGCTCTCTCAACATGAGGCAGGCCCTTGAGGAGATTCTGGCCATTCTGGCCGAGCGCCTCGATATGCGTCGGGGCACCATCACCATCTTCAACCCGCGTACCAAGGAGATCCAGATCGAAGTGGCTCACGGTCTCACCGCCGAGGCTCGAAGGCGAGGCCGTTACCGGCTGGGTGAAGGAATTACCGGTCAGGTAGTGGCCACCGGGCAACCTATAATCGTACCTTTGATCAAAGATGATCCTCGTTTCCTCAATCGGACCCGGAGCCGAGGGGCCATCGAAAAGGAACAGGTTTCCTTCATTTGTGTCCCCATCAAGAGCGGAGCCAAGGTCCTTGGTACTCTTTCGGTGGACCGTCTCTTTGCCGATCACGTCTCCCTTGAGGAAGACGTTCGTTTTCTGACCATCATCTCGGGTCTCATTGCCCAAACCGTGGCCAATATTCAGGCCATTCAAGAGGAGAGGGAGCGTCTGCTTGAGGAAAATCGTCGACTCAAGAGGGAACTCAAGGGCAAGTACAGTCTGGACAATTTCATTGCCCTCAGTTCGCGGATGAGAGAAGTGATAGAGATGATTGAGAGGGTGGCTCCGAGTCCAGCCACGGTGCTTTTGCGAGGAGAATCTGGCACTGGCAAGTCTCTCATCGCGCGTCTCATTCACTACAACAGTCCCCGGGCCGAAGGTCCCTTTGTGACGGTGGCCTGTACTGCTCTTCCAGAAAACCTCATCGAAAGCGAACTTTTTGGTTATGAAAAGGGGGCCTTTACCGGGGCCCTTTCTCGAAAGCCCGGACTCTTTGAACAGGCCTCCGGGGGGACTATCTTTCTGGACGAAATCGGTGATCTTCCGTTGAACCTCCAGGCCAAACTCCTTCACGTCATTCAGGAGAAAGAGTTTTACCGGGTTGGGGGCACGAAACCTGTGCGGGTGGACGTGCGCATCATCACTGCCACCAACCGGAACCTTGAGGAGTTGTTAGAGAAGGGATTCTTTCGGGAAGACCTTTATTATCGCCTAAACGTGTTTCCCATTTATGTGCCACCTTTACGCGAACGCCCCACCGACATCATCCCCTTGGCGGAGTTTTTCCTGGAGAAATACAGCCAGCGTTACGGAAAGGAGATAAAGCGACTTTCTTCACCGGCCATCGATCTTCTGGTGCAATACCATTGGCCTGGCAACGTACGCGAGCTCGAGAACGTTATCGAACGGGCGGTCATTGTGTGTGACGAAGAGGTCATCCGCAGTTATCATCTCCCCCAGAGTCTCCAAACGGCGGAGAGCTCCGGGACGCACGCGCGCAAGAGTCTGGCTCAGGCTGTCAGGAACCTGGAGACAGAACTGATCATCGAGGCCCTCAAAGAGACCCGTGGTAACCAAAGTGAAGCTGCGCGTCTTCTCGATACCAGCCTCCGCATCCTTAACTACAAGATCAAAAAATACGGAATCAATCCCAAGGCTTTCAAGGTCTCGACAAAAGGTGTTAAATAGGCGCGGGTTGGTCTTTTCTCGCGGTTTTGGGCCATCAAAAAGATAGATGATCACGGAGAAGATATCGAAATTGGCCGATTCAAAACATATATCATCTGAATGGGAACAAAGAGAACTCTTTGCTTTGGAGGCTCCCAAACCCAGAATCATTCCCCGATCAGAGCATCCTATCTCGCGAAAGAACATCTCGCGTGAGGCCTTGAAAGTCCTTTATCGCCTCAAAGAGGCCGGTTACCTGGCCTACCTGGTGGGTGGGAGCGTGCGTGATATGTTGCTCGGCCTTAAGCCTAAGGATTTCGACGTGGGCACTGACGCGCGTCCAGAGGAGATCCGGCGCCTCTTTCGTTGGAGCAGGATCATAGGTCGGCGTTTTCGGCTGGTACACGTCTATTTCCGCGGTGGCAAGTTCATCGAGGTGGTCACTTTCCGTGGTCCGGAGACTGCAGAGGAAGACGGCCTGGAGGTCTTTGGTACCCCTTATGAAGACGCCTTTCGACGCGACATCACCATCAACGCCCTTTTTTACAACATCGCTGATTTCACCATCATTGACTACGTGGGCGGCATGGAAGACCTGCGAGCTGGTATCATCAGGGTCATAGGAGACCCGGATCAGCGTTTCATTCGTGATCCGGTGCGCATGATGCGGGCCATTCGCCACGCCGCACGTATTGGTTTCACCATCGAAGAGCGTACCTGGGAGGCCATCCTGCGCCATCATGAAAAGATCGCCTTTTGTGCCCCAATGCGCGTGCGTGACGAATGGTTGAAGGACGTGCTCGGAGGGTGGGCGGCTCCCTGGGCACAGCTCATGTGGAAGAGCGGCCTCTTCGAAGAGGTCTTTCCAGCCTACGGCAAAGTATTGCATCGGGCGGGAGAGAAGGAGAGGAGATTTTTTTTCCGTCTCTTGGCCGAACTTGATCGGAGACGCAAGAGGGGGCATCTCTCAGAGGCTCAGGCCCTAACCCTTTTCCTTTATCCCTTTACCGTGGCTTCGGGCAGGCTCCCACGCGTGCCAGAAAGGGCTGGTCGGCCTTACGAGCTTTTGAGACAAGAGATGAAAAAGGTCTTTTATCCCTACGACTTCAAAAAAGAACTCTTTGAAAATACTCTCCAGCTCCTGGCTACCATCTGGCCCCTCAAGTATCACCTCCTCCAAGGCAACGGTGTCCCGCGGCGTCTGTCTAAGAAGAGCTATTTTGAGGAAGCCTTGGTGGTGGCGGAAGTCATTCTTAACTTAGAGAAGGAGCTCTTGGGGATTGAAGCCCCTAGAAGACGTCGTCGGCGGAGGAGGAAATCCTATGCCTGATTACCAAAAGAGTCTGGGTTTTCGTTTTTTGCAGGAGACCAAACACGACCGGCTCGAACTCCTGACCCGCGCCCGTGAAAATATCGCTCCCGCTCCCTGGTTCAAGGTCTATCCCGAAACCCGGAGGGTCTCTTTACCCCGAGCAAGCTTTGGGGCGGAAAACTTTTGGGAGGCCCTGGTACGGCGTCGTTCTGTGCGGCGCTATCGCCGGGAAGCCCTGTCCCTTGAAGAACTCTCTCTTCTCCTTTTTGCAGCTCAAGGGATCACCGGTGAAGTAGGGCGTTATCTCTTGCGCACGGCCCCTTCTGCCGGGGCCCTTTATCCCGTTGAGACTTATCTTTGTGTCAATCGCGTGGAAGGTCTTCCATCAGGGCTCTATCACTTGGAGGTACAGGATTTCGTGTTAGAAGAGTTGGTCCTGGGAGACTTTGGAGAGGCCCTTGCAGAGGCTTCATTAAGCCAGCCTCAATGTGCCCGGGCATCGGTGGTCTTCGTTTGGTCCGCTATTCCGCGTCGTACGATGAGCAAATACGGGAGCCGGGGAATGCGTTACGTGTTTATGGATGTGGCCCATATTTGCCAGAATGTACTCCTGGCGGCGGCGGCTTTAGGACTCGGTTCCTGTCCCATCGGGGCCTTTTTCGATGACGAGGTGAACGAGCTCTTTGGTCTTGATGGGGTAGAAGAAAGCGTGGTCTATTTGGCGACGGTTGGTCATCCAGCGGAATGATCCTCCTCTGGCATGAGGGCGCCCTTGGCGATCTCCTCCTGGCCAGGGTGGCCCCCGCGGTCTTTGAGGGTGAGGTGGTCCTTGCGGCGCGGCATGAAGCCCGGGAACTTTTCAAACAAGCCGGCCTCGTGAGAGAGGCTTACCCCACCTGGCTCGGGGGCCTTGAGACCTGGAGTCCCGAAAGGGTCTTTCTTTTCTCTTCTTCTCCTTGGCTTATCGAAGATTTCAGGAAACGGTTTGGTCCGCGCCTCTTTCTTCTACCTACCCGTCCTCGCCTGGGGAAACATCTGTCTTTGGAAATCCTGGAGGCCCTGAGGGTCCCTTCCTTTCCGGAGAGAGGGGTGCTCCTGGCCTCCTGTTCGGAGAGACAAGATGATCTAGTTCTCCTTCACCCGGGTAGCGGGGGGCGCTTTAAGTGTGCTCCTCCGGCCTTTTGGTACAGACTTTATCTCGATCTCGAAGAAAACGGTTATCATCCGGAAATCATCCTGGGACCGGCGGAGACACACCTTGAAAAGGCCTTTCCCGGGGCCCGGGTTTATCGCACTTTGGAGTTAAGGGAAGCCATCGGAAAGATCCTCAGGGCTCAAGCCTTCTTGGGCCACGACTCAGGGCTCACCCATCTGGCAGCGGCTTTAGGATGTCGAACCCTGGCCTTTTTTGGTCCGACGGATTGGCGCTCCTGGGCCCCCTTTGGGAGCTCGGTCTTGGTGATGGTGACAGAATGCCGATGTCTCCATCGGAAGGATCCCCGCCTGTGCGAAGATCCCTGTTTGTCAAGGATCGATCTCAAGAAGGCCTGCGCCTTGGTCCTTTCCTGGCTTCGTCTGGCTTTTCTAGGGGAAAGGGCTTCCCTGCCGGGCCTCAGGGTCTTGAGACTTTAATACCACTGCCAGGAACCTCCACCTGAAGGGGGCTCTGGAGAGGCCTGAGGGGCCGGAAGGGTGGCCGATCCCTCAGATGTGGGAGGAGGTGGTGGGGGTGGAGCTACTTCCTTGGGACTGATCACCACTTCTTCTTCCTTCTTTTTGCCTCCGAACCAGTTCCACGGCAGGAGCTTGGACCAGAAGTGTCCCTTTTTCTTTTTGGGTTTTTCGGCCTTGGCAGGCTCTTCAATCAGAGGGGCCAGATCTTCTTCCTCATCGGGAGGGTAATCCGGCCAAGGATCAATGTCGGAATACTTATATTTGGAAGCCTGTACCTGCTTTTTGGGTTGTTGCTGGGGACTAGCAGCTGCCACGGTAGTGGAGGATGAAGGGGCCACCGGTGGAGGTTGTTCTCGAAAGAGTCGTTCCGGATGGACGCGATTCGGATTGGTTGGGGCCTGAGTTTGAGGGGCGGAGATGTTGGCTGTGGGCGAGGGCGAAGGGGTCTGGCTTGTGGTAGGAGGAACAATTGCAGCCCGAGGGGGGGCACTGACTCTGGAAGTGGCCATCTTCATCGGACGACCTTCAAGGTAGGAGACCGCTCTTACAGCAAAATCCGAGAGCCTGGGGATGAGATCGTCAAGGGAGTTGGTATCAGCATAAAGGGCCAGGGGAGGCTTCTCTCCCTTGACCGGGATAAGTTTGGCGTCAAGACTGGCGCGATGACCGAAAGTGGTGAGGCTTCCATAAAGCACGTAGTCTGCTCCGAGTTTCTGACCTATTTCTCGGACCTTGGCCTCGGTGAGAGGGCCTTTGAGGTCTGAAAGCATTTGGTTGACCTTTGCCTCGTCTATGACAGTGATCTTGCCAGGCACGAAAAGCCTCGTGCTGAGCATGTCCTGGATGCCTTCCCTCACGTAGGAAAGGTCTTGTGCCGCATGGATTTCAAATGGCAGGACGGCGATGCGGAGCTCAGCCGCCTTCAGGGCAGTCACCCACGCCAGAAGACCCAGGAGACCAAGAAACAGAATGCGTTTCATTTTTGGACCTCTTTGGATTGGTTTGAAAAGAAGGCTAACAGCGCCCAAAAAAGACGTCAATGGCCAGGTGAGAGCCACAAATTCCCATAATGGTCGGTTTCCGCTTGCCATCCAGGTTCAATCCATACCGTGGCGTAGGGTCCCACCACCAACGCTGGGCCAGGGAAGCGGGCCTCAGGCGGGAGTTCCTCCCAGAGAAAAACCGAAACCTTCGTCTTACGGCCGGAATCCAAAAAGACTTCGGTGCGTTCCGCGATCTGCAAAGGTTTCCTTTCGATTTTAGGAAGCGAAAGGGGAGGGACCCTGGCTGAAAGGTTGATCCGGATGGCCACGGCTTCTAGGGGAGCAAGAGGCATGGCGTATCCGTAAAGCCGCTGGTGCAAGGCGTGAAAATTTTCCTGGAAGTGTGGTTCAAAGGGAATGGTAAGTTCGTAGGACTGTCCTTGATACCGGAGGTCTATTTCGGGTTTGATCTCAAGGTCCTGACGGTGATAGCCAAAACGTCCGAGTTCCCGTAACCCCCTTTCCAGGAGTTCGTCAAACAGAGGTAGGAGATATTCGTAAGCTACCTGTTCACCGGTGAGGAAGACGGCCTGTGAAAAGTCAAAGGAGGGTCTGGCCATCAGGAGGCCGAGGGCCGACAGGACTCCGGAGAGACGGGGCACAAGGATGCGTTTGATAGAGAGACGCTCTGCCAGGGCGGTGGCGTGAAGTCCACCTGCCCCTCCAAAACAGACCAGTGTGAAGTCCCGCGGATCGAGCCCCCTTTCTACGGAGACCTTTTTGATAGCCTGCTCCATGTTATTGTTCACGATTTCGATGACACCAAGGGCCAATTCTTCCACCCGGAAGCCGTGGGGTTGGGCCAAGCGTTGGAAGGCTTCAAAGGAAGCCCTGGGCTGGAGCTTGAGGCGACCGGCCAGGAAACGATGGGGCAGGAGGCGTCCCAGCACAAGGTTAGCGTCTGTTACCGTAGGGGCCCGGCCTCCTCGAGCGTAGCAAGCAGGTCCTGGATCAGCTCCGGCACTTTCCGGACCTACTTTGAGGGCTCCTCCCTGGTCGAAAGAGGCGATGGAACCCCCTCCAGCCCCGATGGTGTGGATGTCTATCATTTTGAGATGGACGGGATAGCCTTCGATCTCGTATTGGCGTGTGAAGGTGAGCCCTTGGTCACAAAGGGAGACATCGGTGGAAGTACCTCCCATGTCGAAGGTGATGAGGCGATCCTGCCCCAGAAGTTTGCCGAGCGTGAAGGCCCCGTGGACCCCTCCCGCGGGACCAGAAAGGAGGGTGGTGGCTGCCAGGCGACCTACAGCTTCCGCAGGCATAAGGCCTCCACTTGACTGCATGAGGAAGAGCCTGCTCCGGGGTAGGGCACGACTCAACTCTCCCACATAACGAGCCATGACCGGTGCGAGATAGGCGTTGACCAGAGTGGTAGAGGTGCGTTCGAATTCTCGAAACTCGGGCAAGATTTCCGAAGAAAGCGAGATGGGGAGGCCAAGGTCTTCAAGGGCTTCGCGGATCTTTCTTTCGTGCAAAGGGTTGGCGTAAGAATGTAGGAGGCTGACGGCGATGGACTGGAAACGGCCCTTTTGGACGAGTTGCTTAAGAAGGCTGAGCTCACCGCTGGAAAGGGCCTTCAAGATTTCTCCGCGTGCGTTGAGACGCTCCGGCACCCCTACTACTTGGCGGCGAGAGAGTAAGGGAGGCGGTTTGGTTACCCAGAAATCGAAAAGGCAGGGACGATTCTGACGTCCGATGAAGATGATGTCTTCAAAGCCTGCGGTGGTTATGAGGAGGACGCGCGCTCCTTTTCTGGTTAGAAAGGCGTTGGTTCCAACCGTGGTCCCATGGAAGAGGGTTTCAGGATGACCCCCCAGCTCAGCAAGCCCTCTCAACACGGCCTGAGAAGGGTCATCTGGGGTGGAGGGGACCTTGTGGGTCAGGAGTTTTCCCTCTTTTTCGGCTACGAAGTCGGTGAAAGTTCCCCCGGTATCAACGGCGACTTTCATCCCGCCTCTCGCCCTTTAAATTTCGAGCACGACCTTTTCTACCTGGCGGGACGTGGTGTCGTAGAAGGCAAAGGTGGGAGGGCCTTCTTTTCCCAAAAGTTCTCCGGGGTTGATCACCAGGACCCCGTTGATCTCCTTCACTTCGTAAACATGGGTGTGTCCGCAGCAAACCAGATCAAAGCGTCCGGTAGCAGCCAAGCCTTCGGCTAGTTCCGGGAAATGGACGAGGGCCACACGCAGACCATCGAGCTCTTCGAAAGCAAATTGTCCGTGGAGGTGGATTTGAGGGAAGCGCTGGCATTGTTTGGCCAGGAGCCAAATGTCACCTGGGTTGTTTCCTTGAATGAGATGGACCTCTCCCTGGAAGCGGCCAAGTTCGAGCACCATGAAAGGAGAGATGAGGTCTCCACAATGCAGGAGATATCGAGCCCCTTTTTCGTTGGCCAGGTCTACGGCCCGGCGCAGGTGCACAATGGCGTCGTGACTGTCACTCATGACGGCGATGAGCACGCTCTCCCCTCCTTTCAGCCGATTTGACCTGCAGGTGAGATGGCAAATTGGGCTTCTATCTGTTGCAACTTTTCAAAATAATCTTCGTTTTCTCGGATCCAATGGCGCACGTACTTACGTCCCATGTAACGGATGTAAGCTCCCCACAGATCACCTCGCAAGAGGAACTTGAGGGCTTCGCGCAAAGAGTAAAACTCCCGATGGAGGCGAAACCCTTCTTTTTGGAGCTGGGTCAGGGAGAGGTTTTTGGGATGGAAGACCACGTGGTGTCCGTCATAAAGGTCCCACTGGGTGGAGAAGACCCGTCCTTCCTGGAGCCAGTTCTCATACAGAACCGAGCCCGGGATGGGGGTGAGAACCAGAAACTGAGCGGAGTCCAGCCTCACTTCCTTGGCAAAGTCCAGGGTGGCTTGAATGGTTTCCGGGGTGTCGGTATCAGCTCCGATGACGAACATCCCGTGGATACGGATCCCGTATTTGTGAAGGACTTTTACCCCTTCCAGGATCTCCTGGTAAGTCAGCCCTTTCTTGTAAGTTTTGAGGGTTTCAGGATTGATGGACTCGATACCCACATAGACCAGGAAGCAGTTGCTCCTCTTCATGAGCTCCAGAAGCTCTTTGTCCTTATAGATGTCGATGCGTACCTGTGCTGACCAGGTCCCTTTGAAGCCTTGGCGAATCATCCCTTCAAGTAGTTCCTTGGTGCGGGGACGATGGGCGGTGAAGTTGTCATCGTAGAAGAAGACGTGCTGGCCCTTTTCAATACGAGCCAGCTCTTCGAGAAGGAGTTCCTTGGCCCGAAAGCGGTAGCGACGCCCGAACATCGGGGCCACGGAACAAAAGACACAGGCGTGCGGACAGCCACGTGAGGTCATCATGGGATAGATGCGCATTTTTTTCGGGTCTACCCCGGGGATGAGGCTGAAATCCGGGATGGGAAGTTGGTTCAAGTCCGTCACTTTTTTGGAAGGAGGATTGTGGACCACTTCCCCGTTACGGCGCCAGGTAAGCCCGGCGATGGTGTCAAAGGGGCCACCGGCTTCGATGGCTTCTACCAGCTGGACGATGGTTTCGTCCCCCTCTCCCCGGAGGACAAAGTCACAGTGGTTAATGGCTTCGTCTGGCACAAAGGAGACGTGTACCCCACCCATGACGACCTTTTTGCCGTAGCGTTCCCGAAAGCGGTCAGCCATTTCGTAGGCCCGCAGGGCGGTAGAAGTAATGGTGGAGATAAGGATGAGATCCGCTTCTTTAACGGCTTCTTCGTCTATGGGACAGAGCTCTTCCAGGAAGACCTTTACCTCGTGTCCCTGGTCTCGGAGGATGGTGCCAAGAAGTGGCATCGCCAGGCGGGGCAATTTGAAAGCCGAAAAGACATGGGTTCTGACGTTCTTTGGTTCGATGGCTACGATCTTCATGAGGTCCCATGATAAAGCAACTTCCTAAAGAGTGCAAAAAAAAACTGGCCGAAAAATAACGCAAATTCCAATCTTTTTGACAAAATTCAGAAACTTTGAATTTCAGCCCAAAGCTCATGAGAATCTTTTTCATTTAGAAGTTAAAAATCACTTAACGAGAAAAACTTGCCTTCCTTTGGGGAGTGCTTATCTTCCCAAACGGAAAAAGCGAGAGAAAAAACAGGCAAAATTTATGAAAAGGAGGGATGAAGTATGCCTATCAACTGGGGGTTAGAGTTTTTTGATCCTTTTAGAGAATTTGAGAGGTTGCAGGAAGAAGTGGATCGTCTCCTGCAGCTGACGAGTCCGTTCATTCCGATTCGAGCCGTAGCGCGGGGGACCTTTCCGGTGATTAACATCGGAGAGACCAGTGATAGCGTATTGGTCTATCTCTTCGCACCGGGAGTCGAACCGGACAAGATCGATCTCTCCATTGAGGGCAATATCCTTTCCGTTAGCGGAGAGCGTGATGCTTCCAGAGCCCTGAAGGTGGAGAAGGTTGATCCCAGCCGCTATTATCGGCAGGAACGTTTCAACGGCCGATTTACCAGGGCGGTCACTTTGCCGGAATCTATAGATCCCTCTCAAGTAGAGGCTACCTATCAGAACGGCATCATCAAGGTGCGAATCGGTAAGAAAGAAGAAAAGAAGGCCCGCCGGATCGAAGTCAAGGCGAGCTAAGAAAATTTAAAGAAGGAGGGATGAGATATGGCGGAAAAGGAGACCAAAGAACTGGCCACCAGAGAGGAACAGGCTCCAGCTGTGCGCCGGGAGCGTCCCATGATTCCCCCGGTGGACATTTATGAGACCGAAGAAGCTCTCATCCTCGTGGCCGATATGCCCGGGGTGACCAAAGAGAGTGTAGAAGTGAAAATCGATGAAAACGTTCTCCATATGCGGGGCGAGATCGTAGATCTACCGGGAGAGGAAGTAGAGCCCCTTTACGTGGAGCTTCGAGGCAGTGAATATTATCGGGCCTTTACCATCGGGCCGGAGTTTGATCTTGACAAGATCGAGGCCTCGATGGAAGCGGGCGTGTTACGCATTTACCTCCCCAAGGTAGAGGCTGAAAGACCCAAGAAGATCGAGATCAAGGTGGCTTAAACAAACTCAGGAGGGCCGGCAACCCGGCCCTCTTTATTTTTTGAGGCCTTCTCTCAAGGCTTCGAGGAGGGCGTCGATTTCACGGTAGGCGATGGTAAGAGGAGGGGTGAAACGAAGGATGTTCCCGTGGATGAGGGTGGCGAGGATTCGTTTCTCTTCGAAGAGAAAGTTCATGAGCTCCGCGCCTTCTCCTTTGAGTTCTATGGCTTGAATGAGTCCGACCCCCCGGACTTCTTTGATCTTTTCCGGAAAGTCATCTCTGAGGTTCTCAAGCCCTTTGCGCAAGGCCTTTCCTTTGAGTTTGACTTCCTCGAGGAAATCTTCGGCGAGCAGGGTTTCGAGTACCACCCTGGCCGCGGCACACGCTACAGGGTTGCCGCCGAAAGTGGAAGCGTGGGTGCCAGGTTCCAGGACTTCCATTATTTCTTCACGGGCCACCATGGCCCCCAAGGGGAGTCCGCCAGCGAGCCCCTTAGCCAGGGTCATTATGTCCGGGACAACCCCATAATGCTGGTAGGCGAAGAGGGTCCCGGTGCGCCCCAGACCAACCTGGATCTCATCGAAGATGAGCAGGGCCTGATGATGGTCACAGAGACGGCGAGCCTCCCGCAAGAATTCCTCCTCAAGGGGGATGACACCACCTTCCCCCAGGATGGGCTCGAGGATAACGCCGCAGGTCTTCTCGTTCACGGTCTGCTGTAAGGCTTCGAGGTCGTTAGGAGGGACGTGTTTAAAACCAGGCACCAGGGGGTGGAAGCCTTCCCAATAGGCCGGCTGACCGGTGGCCGAGAGCGCACCATAGGTGCGACCGTGGAAGGAACGTTCAAGTGCTACAAATTCATGTTTTCCCTGGCCGAAATGTTTCCAGGCGTAGCGCCGGGCCAATTTGAGAGCCGCCTCTACGGCTTCGGCTCCGCTGTTGCAGAAGAAGACCTTGTCAGCAAAGGAGTGCCGGCAGAGGAGCTCCGCTACACGGGCTTGTGGTTCCGTCCAGTAGAGATTGGAGACGTGTAAAAGACGGGCCGCTTGTTCCTGGACAGCCTTTACTACAGCCTCGGGGGCATGGCCCAAGGCGCAGACGGCTATGCCGGCACAAAAGTCGAGATATTCTCGTCCTTCTTCGTCAAAGAGACGTGATCCTTGTCCCCGCACGAAAGCTACAGGAAAGCGACGATAATTGCCTGCCAGATAAATCTCTCCCAGGTCTCTGATGAATCCCATCTTTTTCCCCTGTTTTGGATTCTCATTTCGGCTCGCTCAGCCGGTCTGTTTTGGAGCTTAATTAGCGCAAAATCTACCAGATTCAAGAAATCTTTGGCTTTTTGAGTAAAAATGTGAAAAAATTTTCCGAGAATTGGTCCAACCTAAGACGTCTTATTTCTTTCTTTTTAGAAAAAGCGACCACGAAATTCTTTTTATCTTTACAAGGATTGGCCGATTGTTATACTGAGCTTTAGCAATAATTTTACAGGAGGTTTTTTGTAACATGGTCAGAGGTAAGGTTAAGTGGTTCGATGAAAAGAAGGGTTATGGTTTCATTTCGCGGGAAGATGGTGGAGACGTGTTTGTCCACTATTCCGCCATCCAGATGGAGGGATTCAAGACCCTTCAGGAAGGTCAGACGGTAGAGTTTGAGATCACCCGCGGCCCCAAAGGGGAGCAAGCCGCCAACGTAACGGTCATTGACTGATAGCGAAAAAGAAGGGAGCCCCTTCAGGGCTCCCTTTCCTGTCTCATCATTTCCTCCACCCTTTGCAGATCTTCCGGCGTATCCACTTCAGGACAATCGTATTTGGTAATAGAAACCGCGATAGGGTAGCCGTGTTCGAGGGCTCGAAGTTGTTCGAGTTTTTCGGCTTGCTCGAGCTCTCCCGGTGTTAAGCGGATGAAAAGGTCGAGGAATCCCCGCCGATAAGCGTACAGGCCAAGGTGGCGGAGATAGGTAGGTCTTGGGCCCGGAGACCGATGAAAAGGTATTCGGGAACGGGAAAAATATAGGGCTTTGCCTTCGCGGTCGACTACAACCTTTACACGGTTGGGGTCAAAGAGTTCTTCTTCGCGGGTGATGGGAACGGCCACCGTGGCCATGGGGATCTCGGCTTGCAAGAGGAGGGGACGTACCAATTCCTCGATGAGCGCCGGTTCGAGCAGCGGTTGGTCGCCCTGAACGTTGACCACGATGTCTTCTTCGGCCAGGCGTAGGAATTCTGCGGCTTCGGCCAGCCGTTCCGTACCGCAGGAGTGTTCGGGACTTGTCATAACCACCCGGCCGCCGAAGCCTTCCACGGTTTTCCGGATACGTTCGTCATCTGTGGCTACGATCACCTCCTCGAGTAAGGAGGCCTTTTGGGCCCTCTCATAGACGTGTTGGATCATGGGTTTACCCAAAAGAGGGGCCAAAGGCTTGCCAGGAAAGCGAACCGAGGCGTATCTTGCAGGGATAAGACCTACGATGCGCATTTTTTCTTCTCCTAAAGATCCTTTTTTAACATAATGTGTCACAGAAACAATAATTAAAATTGTTCTTGACTTAAAATCAAAATTTTATAAAATCAGAGTCAAATAAGAAGAATGAAGGAGGGCGTATGAGCATCAAAGGAACGCAAACCGAAAAAAATCTTCTCAAGGCCTTTGCTGGGGAGTCGCAGGCCAGGAACCGCTATACCTATTTTGCTTCGGTGGCCAAAAAGGAGGGTTACGTCCAGATCGCAGCCATCTTTGAAGAGACCGCCAATCAGGAGAAAGAGCACGCTAAGAGGCTTTTCAAGTTCCTGGAAGGGGGCGAGGTAGAGATCACGGCTTCTTACCCTGCGGGAAAGATCGGTAACACCCTTGAGAATCTTTTGGCTGCGGCAGCGGGAGAAAAGTACGAACACTCCGAGATGTATCCGGAGTTTGCCAAGGTGGCACGTGAAGAGGGGTTTGATGAAATTGCGGCGGTTTTTGAAAACATCGCCGTGGCCGAAAAGTATCACGAAAAGCGCTACCGCGACTTAGCGGCCAATATCGAAGCTGGTCGTGTTTTTAAGCGGGAGGCTCCTGTCAAGTGGCGCTGCCGTAACTGTGGTTATGTCCATGAAGGAGAGGAGGCCCCAGAGATCTGCCCCGCCTGTGCTCATCCAAGGGCTTACTTCGAACTCTACGTAGAGACCTGGTAGGCCGTTCATCTATGGGCCAGCCGGGCCAACTTGCGTTCAGCCCGGATGAAACGCAAGGGATTCAAAGATCGTCCCCAGCGCCGGATCTCATAATGGAGATGGGGTCCGGTGCTGCGGCCTGTGTTGCCAAGATAACCAATGATGTCTCCTTTTTTGACCCGCTCCCCTCGTTTGACTACTGCTTTACGCAGATGGCCATAAACCGTCATGAAACCATGGGCGTGTTTGATCTTTACGTAACGTCCTAGACCACGGGCGTAACCTACCCGATAGACCCTTCCATCAGCTGTAGCTCGCACCGGTGCCCCGTATCGCCCCACGATGTCGATCCCGGAATGAAAGGCTCGCCGACCGGTGAAAGGATCCCGTCGATAACCATAATATGAAGAGATGTAACCCCGGCAGGGTTTGCCAAGGGGGACCTTCTGGACCATAGACAAGTATTCTTCAATGCGTTCCAGGAGGACTTCGTATTCTTTCTGTGGGGGTAGATATGGACCACCGAGTCCTCCGGAGAGTTGTTTCTTCTTCTGCCGTAGATAGCGCGAAAGACCTAGCTGAGAGATGATTTTTTCCATATAGGAAGTCCGTTGTCTCAGACTTCCCACAGCGTTCTGGAGTAGTTCCTCCCGCTCCTTTTGGAGTTGGTCAATCTGGGTTTCTAATTCTTTTTCGCGAAGCTCAAGAGAGACGATCTGTCGTTTGAGATCGGCGATTTCAGACCTGAGCTGCCAGTTTTCCAAGAAGAGATAAAGAACCAGGATGACCAAGAGACCGATGAGAGTGACGGGCCATAGACCAGGTGTCGAGAGCCCCTTTATCTTCTTCATGGCGAAGAGCATGCCAGAGGCCGCTTTCAAAATCAAGGATTTCGTGCTTTGATGAAGGCCTGAAAATTTCGTCTGGATGCAACAGGTTTCATCAACCTCGCTTTTGGATGTGAATTCATGGAATCGCATCGCAATCGCCTTTGGTTAGAAATGTCGGTGGAGGTACCAGCTTATCTGGCCGACGCGGTGGCCAATTTTTTCACGGAACTCACGGGCCACGGAGTCAAACTCGAAGATCTCGAGCCCCATCCTGAAGAAGGTCCCCTGGTGCGGGTCACGGGTTACCTGGCTCCGGAACAGACCGAAACCGGGCTCATCAAAAAGGTTTACGCCTATTTGGCCGAACTCGAAGAACTCCATCCCGGGGAGTTTAAGTTCTCTCTGGAAACCAGGCCTCTTCCTGAAGAAGACTGGGCCTGTGTCTGGCAAGAATACTTCAAACCTTTTCGTCTTGGTCGCCGTCTGGTTATCAAGCCTTCCTGGGAAGTTTATGTTCCTGAGCCTGATGAAGTGGTGATCGAAATAGATCCGGGGCGGGCTTTTGGTACGGGTCATCATCCCTCCACGGCTCTGATTCTTGAACGTTTGGAAGAACTCTTTGAGGAAGTTTTCGGTCCCAGCGGTCTGGAACCTTACGTCCTGGACGTAGGTACGGGGACTGGTATCCTGGCCATAGCCGCGGCCAAGCTTGGAGCCCGAGAGGTGGTGGCCCTCGATATCGACCCTGAAGCCGCCGAGGTAGCGCGGGAAAACGTCCTTCGCAATCATTTGCACGACAAGGTTCACGTCTCTACCACGCCGGTCTGGGAATTAATGGACGCCTTCGACCTCATCCTGGCCAACATTTCAGCTTACGAGTTGACGCTTTTGGCCCCAAAACTGGCCGAACTTCTCAACCCCGGGGGACATCTTCTCCTTTCTGGTTTCCTCAAGGAACAGGCGGTTGAAGTTTGCCAGACTTATGAGCACCAGGGTCTCAAACCGGTCCATCAGAAGATTGATCGAGAGTTCGGGGAATGGGTGATGCTCGATCTCAAAAGACCCTAGCTCGTTTCCTGGCCCCGGAGGCCTTTCCCGGACGGAAGGTAGTGCTTCCTTCTGAAGAGGCTCACCATCTGCGTGATGTCCTTCGTCTTCGTCCGGGTCAGGAGATCCTCCTCCTCGACCTTCGGGGTGCCGAATACCTGGGTCAAGTGGAAAAGGTCAGCCGGCGCGAGGTCCTGATTCGGGTGCAGAGGCTCTTTCGTACCGAAGAACCGCCTCGAGCGGAGATAACCTTCCTTTTGCCGCTTCTCAAGAAGGACCATCTGGCCATGTTGGTGGAAAAAGCTGTGGAACTCTGGGTCAAAAGGGTGGTCCTGGTAAAGACCGCTCGCACGGTGCCTCGCGCAGGGGAAGGTTTGAGGGAGAAGCTCAAGCGTCGGGCTGACCAGGCCCTCAAACAGTGTCGGCGACTCTGGCCCCTTGAGATTAAAGGCCCTCTTCCCCTCCCAGAGGCCGTACTAGAGCCCGCCAGTCGAAAGATCTTTGCTTACGAAGGGGGAGGTGAGAAGATCCCCGGAGAGGTTATACGTGCCGAGCGCCTTCTCGTCTTCTCTGGCCCGGAAGGTGGTCTGGCTCCAGAGGAAGTCCGCTTGCTCGAAGAAGCTGGGTTCGAGAGCGTCACCCTTGGCCCTTCCATTTTGAGAGCGGAGACCGCGGCCTTTTATCTGATGTGTCTGGCGCATCATGAAAATCTCCTTCGTCTTGAGGGCCGCCAAAGACGAGCTTTTCTGGTATAATTAGGCCCTTGAAAAACCTCCAGACAAAACCCATCTTGAGGACGCTCTAAAAAAACAAAATCGTCGGAGGTGAAGGGAAAGGTATGATGAACACCTTGAAGACGTTTCTCCTCTTGGCCGCCCTGACGGCCCTCTTCATGATCGTAGGGGAGGCTATTGGCGGGCGAGGAGGAGCCATGATCGCCCTGGTCCTGGCCGGAGTGATGAATTTCTTTGCCTATTGGTTCTCCGACAAGATGGCTCTAGCCATGGCCGGGGCCCATCCGGTCTCAGAGAGTGAAGCCCCCAGGTTGCATCAACTGGTGGCCAAATTGGCGGCTCAGGCGGGCATCCCCAAGCCACGGGTCTATATTATTCCACATGCCACTCCAAACGCTTTTGCTACTGGCCGCAACCCGGAACACGCAGCCGTAGCAGTAACCAGAGGGATCCTCGACCTCCTCACTTGGGACGAACTCGAAGGGGTCCTGGCGCATGAGATTGCACACATCAAAAACCGGGACATCCTCATCTCCACCATAGCCGCGGTGCTGGCCGGAGCCATTGCCTACCTGGCCAACATGGCCCAGTGGGCCCTCTTCTTTGGAGGTCTGCGAGGAGACGACGAAGATAATCATCCGCTTGGGCTTTTGGGGATGCTCGTAATGATCATCGTGGCCCCTCTGGCTGCCACCCTCATTCAACTGGCGGTAAGTCGAAGTCGGGAATATTTGGCCGACGCTACTGGAGCCAAGATCTGCCGCTGCCCCCTCTCTTTGGCGCGGGCCCTTGAAAAACTTGAGGCCTGGAACCGAAAGATACCCATGGAGGTGAACCCTGCCCAGGCGCAGATGTTCATTGTTAACCCCTTGAAAGGGGAGGGTCTTATGGCCCTTTTCTCCACTCACCCTCCCATCAGGGAGCGCATCGCTCGTTTAGTGGAGATGGCCCGGCGGGAGGGGTTGGCTTAGGGGTACCACTTTGGCGCAAAACGTTCTCAGCAAAACTTTTCGCCTGGCCCGCCCTTACTGGCCACTTATTGCTGTGGCCCTGGTTTTGAGTCTGATGGCCTCCTGGCTGTCGGGTTCGGTGGCCTGGTTGGTCAAGCCGGTACTTGACCGAATCTTTCTGGCCAAGAACTACCAGTATCTCAAACTCCTCCCGATAGGTCTCATAGGGCTCTATACCCTGCGGGGGCTTACGACTTTCTTCCAGGCCTATCTCATGCGATTGACAGCGGTAAAACTGGTGAACGATCTCCGCTATCGTCTCTACCAGCGAATCCTCTTCTTGCCCCTTTCTGAGGTGGGCAAAGAGACTTCCGGTAGACTGGTCTCACGCGTCATAAACGATACCCAGGCCGTCGAACCCATTATCGCCAGCGTCTTTCAAACGCTGATGCTCGAAGGTTTTACCATCGTGACCCTGGTGGGGGTGGCAGTTTCGCGGCGCTGGGATCTGGCCCTCCTGGCCCTCACGGTCTTTCCGGGGGTGGCCTTGGCAGCCCGCAAGTTAGGAGGAAAGGCCCGAAAGACACGCCATCGCGCCCAACAGGAAATCGCTAATCTCACCCACCGGCTAACCGAAAGCCTGGGGGGTCTCCGTGAGATCAAGGTCTATCGTCAGGAAGAGAGGTTTCTTTCTCTCTTCAAAGGGGAACTTGGGGCCTATCAACGTTTCATCATGAAGGTCACCAAGTATCGGGAAGGCTCCAAACTGGTGGTGGACCTGCTGACGGGTTTTGGTGGAGCCCTGGTGCTCACCTATGGAGGCTATCTCATTGTCCAGGGTGTCATTACCACGGGTGATTTCTTTTCCATCCTCACGGCGATCCTCATGGTTTTCACTCCAGTGCGGAAGATATCAAAAGCCTACACCGGAGTTCAGGACGCAGCCGCGGCCCTGGAGCGCCTGGAGAAGGTGCTTGCTTCTCCGATAGAAGAAAGTGGGTCCCTTCAGGCGGCTCCTCCCAGACGGGCTCTGAGCTTTGAGGGCGTAAGTTTTCGCTATCCTGGTACAGCCGATTGGGTGCTCCGGGAGATTGATCTTGAAATACCAGCGGGCAAAGTGGTGGCCTTGGTAGGGCCTTCTGGGGCGGGCAAGACCACCCTGGTCTCTCTCATTCCGCGGTTCTTTGATCCTACCAGGGGGCGGGTTGCCGTTGATGGGGTGGATCTCCGCGAATTCGACCTGGCTTCGTGGCGTGCCCTTATTGGTCTGGTCTCCCAGGAGGTGGTCCTCTTCAACGCCACCATCGCCGAAAACATCGCCTTTGGAAGGCCTGGGGCCAGTCGGGAAGAGATCATTCAGGCCGCCAAGATGGCCTACGCCCACGAATTTATCGTTTCTCTGCCCAGGGGCTATGACACGGTCCTCGGTGAGGAGATCAATCTCTCCGGGGGGCAGAGGCAGCGCCTGGCCCTGGCCCGGGCTATCCTCAAAGACCCGCCCATCCTCATCCTCGATGAGGCCACCAGTCATCTTGATTCCCTTTCAGAGAAGAAAGTTCAGGAGGCCCTGGAACGTCTCATGGCCGGACGAACTACCATTGTAATCGCTCACCGTCTCTCTACCGTGCGTCACGCTGATTTCTTGGTAGTTATGGATCATGGTCGAATCGTCGATAAAGGTTCACACGAGGAGATGCTGGCCCGGTGTCCTCTCTACCGGGAGCTTTATCGGACTTTTTCCCGGGAAGGGGCCAAGGTCATTCCTTTGCGGAAGAGGTCGCCATGAAGAAACTCTGGCTTTTACGTCACGGACAGACTGCTGCCAATCTGGAAGGTCGTTTTGCCGGACGGACAGATGAACCTCTCACCGCCGAGGGTCGCTGTCAGGCGATAGAAGCCGGGAGACGTTTGGCCGGGGAACCCATAGAGCGTATCTATGCCAGTCCTCTCAAACGGACCATGGAAACAGCGGAGCTGGTGCGGCGAGGCCTGGGCCGAGAAATAGAAATCGTGCCTCATGAAGCCTTTTTGGAGATCAACATCCCTCCGTGGGAAGGAAAAAGGAAGACCGAGATCCGAAAATATCCCGAACTTCATTACGAAATATGGGCCAGAACTCCTCATCTCTTCTGTCTTCCGGGGTGTGAGACCCTGGTTGAGGTCCAGGAGAGGGCCCTAAAAGCGGCCCTAGAGATCCTGGATCAGCATCAAACAGCCCTGATTGTGACTCACATGGTTGTGGTCCGTGTCCTGCTCTGTCACTTTTTGGGCCTGGATCTTTCGGCCTACCGACGTGTTCCTGTGCCAAATGCCATCCCTGTCCTGGTGATCCCGGAGGGGGATGGTTTCCGAGTCGAAGCTCCCTTTGAACTTTTGCGTGCGGCATGATCCTTCCTAGCCTTTGGCGAGGTCTTTCCCCCATCCTCTGGCCCCTGGGCTGGCTGTGGGGACAGGCGATGCTCGCCCGCAGGGCTGCCTATCGATGGGGCATTCTGCCCTCCTATCGACCAAGGGCCAGGGTTATCAGCGTGGGTAATCTCACTCTTGGGGGGGAAGGTAAGACCCCTCTGGTAGCCTGGCTGGCTCGCTATCTGGCGCGCTATCGTCGGGTGGTCATCCTGACAAGGGGTTACCGGGGAACCCTCAAGGGTCCGGTGGTGGCCAGTCGGGGAGAGGGCCCTCTTTTTTCTCCCGAAGAAATGGGGGATGAAGCCTATCTTCTGGCCCGGCGCACAAAAGTTCCCCTCATGGTAGCCCGCGACAGGGTAGCCGGGGCGTTTTGGGCCCAGAAGGAATTCGAGGCCGAAATCCTCGTTCTGGACGACGGTTTCCAGCATCGGCGTCTGGAAAGGGATCTAGATCTGGTCCTCTTTTCTGCTGCCAGCGACCCCGCTAGAGAAAGACTCTTTCCTGCGGGACGACTGCGCGAGCCGGTCTCGGTGCTCCAACAAGCCTCAGCCTTTGTGATTACCAAGACCAACCTCCTGGTGGAGAATCTGGCTCTGTTGGGCTTTTTGAAAGGCTATAAACGGCCGGTCTTCCGGGTGCCCTATCTCCTGGGGAAACCTTACCTTTTGGAGACTTTTGAACAGATGTTTCCCCCGTCGGAGGTTGTGGCCTTTTGTGGTCTGGCTCAGGGAGAGAGTTTCTTTCGGGGTCTTGAAGCCCAAGGTCTTCATCTCAAGGCCCGTATTTCCTTCCCAGATCATCATCGTTATCGTCTCCGCGACCTGAAAAGACTCAAGGCTCTGGCACAAAAGACCGGAGCCCCTTTGGCTACCACGGAAAAAGACGCGGTCAAACTTCTTGCTTTTGCCCGTCAGCTACCACCATGCTACGTTTTCCCCTTGGATCCGGCTCCAGGAGAGGACTTTGTTCGCTTCATCGCTGAGAGAATGGAAATTTAGCCTCCCCTCCGAAGCTCTAGGGTGTCTGTTGGCAAGACCCAACCGCTTTCTGGCTCTGGTCGAGGTCTCCGGCCAGGTGGTGGAAGCCCACGTTCACGATCCGGGACGTCTTCCGCAGGTGCTGGTTCCAGGACGCGAGGTCCTTCTCAGACGGGCCCACAATAAAAGACGCCGCACAGCCTGGGATCTCCTAGCCGGGCGGGCCAGAGGATACTGGGTGCTCGTTCACTCCGGCACCCATCGTCTCCTTACTCAGAGACTTCTCGAAGAAAGAGGAAAGGAGCTCTTTCCAGGGCTTGTTTCTTTTCAGCCTGAACCGAGGGTTTTGGAGGGGCGGCTGGACTATTTTTTCGAAATGAAAGAGGGGCCTCCGATTTACGTGGAGATTAAAGGTTGCACGCTGGCCGATGGAAAGAGGGCCCTTTTTCCCGACGCTCCCACCTTGCGGGGGACGAAGCATCTTCAAAATCTCGTAGCATTGAAAGAAAAGGGGTTTCGGACCCTGATATGGTTTCTGGTCTTTCGGCCTGAGACCGAGTGTTTCGCCCCGGAGGCCAACATCGATCCGCACTTTGCCCGGGCCTTCTCTCAGGCCCTGGCCGCGGGGGTGGAGGTCCTGATCCACCAGTTCGTTTACGACGGTCGAGAAATCCGTCTCTTAAAGCAACTTCCACTCTGTCTTTAAAGGATAGAACAGATTTCATCCAGACGACTTACCACGAAGTCCGGTTCAGCCGAGGCCGGTGGGGTGGCTCCATAGGGATCGCGCTCGGGTCGTCTCACCCAGCAAGTGGCCAATCCCAGGGACCTGGCCGGAGCGATGTCGTGAAAGAGACTCTGGCCTACGTGGAGGATCTTTTCTCTCGGCAGACCGATCTTTTGCAGGGCTTGTTTGAAAATGGAGAGCTGGGGTTTATAAGCCCGGGCCTCTTCCGCGGTAACGATCAGGTTGGGGCGCACGTTTAAGTGTTTGAGGGTGGCCTCAAGGAGGTCGCGGTCGATGTTTGAGATGATGGCCCAGGGGATTCCACGGGTCTGGAGTCTTTTCAGGGTCGGATTGGTTTCGGGAAAGGGCATCCAATAAGGGAGCGAAAGGACCAGAGCCTTTTCTTCACCGGGTTTCAGCGGAAAACGAAGCCTTCTGGAAAGGCCCTGCATTACTTCCTGCAAGACCATTCGATAAGGTTTCCAGGTAAGCTCGGCCTGGCTTTCCAATTCCGCATAAAGACTGAGGATCTCCGATGCACCAGGCCTGGGTTCGAGACCTTTGAGAAAAGGCTCGAGGGCCTTTAAAATGCCAGTTTCCCAGTCGATCAGGGTTCCGTAACAGTCAAAGGTTACGAATTCAAAATCGTAGGATTTCATCTTGCCAAAAAACCTGCTCCGGATGCTTTACGAAGTCTCAAACTCCAGGCACTATGAAAGGACCAATTTAAGGAGTGTAAACCAGGTGGAAGAGGTCGAAAAGCGCCTCCTCGAGGAAGTTCAAAGGCGTTTCCCATTGGAAGAAAGACCTTATGCTGTCCTGGCTCAAAGGCTTGGGCTCAGTGAAGAAGAGGTCATCCGGCGTCTTGAAGACCTCAAGGTTCGGGGGCTCCTGCGACAAATAAGCGCCATCTTCCATCCTCAGGCGTTGGGATACCAGACCACGTTGGTGGCCGCTTCCTTTTCCGAAGAGCAAGTGGAGGAGGCTGCTTCTCTCATCAACGCCTATCCGGGCGTAAGCCACAACTACCTGCGTGAACACTTCTTTAATCTCTGGTTCACCATTGCAGTTCCGCCGGACGAAGAGCTGGAGTCCCGCGTGGCAGCTCTAATGCAGGAGGCTGGAGCCAGACGTTATCTCCTCCTGCCCATCAGAAGGGTCTTTCGTATCTCTTTGGTGCTTGATCTTTCAGAAAACGACGAGGAAACAGTCCCCGGTCCTAGAGGAGAGGTGATTCGCAAACCAAAGCTTGACCAGAAGACCATCTCTCTGGTCAAGGTGACCCAGGAAGACCTTCCACGTGAGCCGTTTCCTTTTGCATGCTGGGGAAAGGCCCTGGGAGTTGGGGCACAGGAAGTCTTGGCTTGGCTTCGGCAGGGGTTAAAAGACGGTTTCATCCGGCGTTTTGCTGGTTTGGTGCGTCATACACGGGCTGGGTTTCGGGGCAACGTCATGGTGGCCTGGAAGGTCCCAGCTGAAAGGGTGGAAGAAGTGGGACAGGCCCTTGCTGGTGAGAAAAAAATTACCCACTGTTACGAACGTCAATCTTATCCGGATTGGCCCTACAATCTCTACACCATGATCCATGCCCACCACGAAAAAGAGGCCCTTGATTACGTCAAAGAGCTGTCCCATCGTCATTGCGTTTCCGAATATCTTCCCCTGGTTACCAGGCGGGAATTCAAAAAGGTCCGGCTCAAGCTCTTCTGGTAGGAAAAATTTTTCCCAGTTCTGGCAAAAAAATTCCCTTTGAGGGATAAAAATTTCTCTCCTCCGATAGGGGATTTTCCCGCCATATCTTTGGTGGACAAGGACTCCGGAGAAAGTCGTATTTCTGGCACACTCGTTGCATCTATAGAAAAATAAATCTCACGTGCGGGAGGGGCATTTATGAAGCCATTCAAGTTCTTTTCGGTCATTCTTTTAGTCCTGACGATGGCGGTTTCAGGACACGCGTTAACCATCACAGTAGACGGAAACCTTTTGGACTGGGGGCTTGATACCTCTTCTTTCGAAGAAAACGACAACAATTGGGATCCTGGCTTGTCCGGGGTTTACGTGTTTCAGGAAGATTGGGTGGGAAGTGGAGGTTACGTAGGGCCAGGATGGGGAGATCAGAACTACGATGTGGAAGCCATTTTGGTAACCTCCGACCCCGACTTTCTTTATCTGGCCATTGCCACAGGTTTTCCTCAGTATGGCATCAAAGATTGGGACGCTGGTGATATCTCCATCGACGTGGGCGCTGATGGTTCCTGGGATTACGCCTTGGTGATCTCAAATTACATAGATGGCGACGATTCTCGTGACGAAGTCCTGGGAGGATTTTATCGTGTCTCTTCCTGGGAAGAGGTCGGTATCTCGGAGCATAGCGTCTCGAACCCCTATCGCATGATCGACGGGACCCTGCTCGGGACAGTGGATTTCGTTTATCAAGACGATCCGGACCACGACTTTGCACGCTATTTTATCGAGGCCTCCATCCCTCTTTCTTACTTGGGCTATCCCGGGAAGATCGTCGTCCATTGGACTATGGAATGTGGCAACGACTATGGAAACGTGGAAGCCACGGTGCCAGAACCGGCTTCCATCCTGTTGGTAGGCACTGCTCTCCTGCTGGGAGGAGCCTTTTTGAGGAGAAGAATCAAATCTTAAGGCCAAATCCCCCATCCACCATCCCTCATCCGTCCTTACCTCCTCGGCCGGGCCTCTAAAGGCCCGGTTTTTTTATGTAGAAAAAACCTTCCGTTCTTGGGAAAATTTTTTCCCAAAAAAGGCTAAAAATTTTCCCAAAAAGCATTCTCCCCCTGACTCTCTGGCAAGACCTTTTTCTTCTCTTTCTTTTGCCTTTCTAGAGTGAGAGCAGGCTGGCATCACTTTTGTATCAAATTGGTAACAAAGATTAAAAGGAGGGGGTCATGAAAAGGCTTTTTCTTATCGGAATTTCGATGTTTTTTTTGATGTGGGGGGTGTCTTCTTCCTGGTCTTACACCATCTCTTTTTCAGACGATTCCGTCCACTGGCCGAGTTGGCCTAACGGAACCACCGATGACGATAAAGACGTTATCGGGCATCCCGATTTGTATGGCGGAACGGTTGAAATCGAAGATGGATACCTGAAAAAGATCACTATCAATTTTGAGACCTGGCAATCAGGTTGGAGCTATGAATTTACTGATTTCTTTATCGATACAGACGCTGACAGTTACTGGGATTACGTAGTCAAACTTTATACTTTTGACCGTTGTCATGGACATGGAACAACGTCTGGGGGAGAATATAAAGTCTATGCTATTGATGTGGCTGAAAGTAGTAATGACAGTTACATCATGTCTTATTGGGGGAGTGGTGGTTATCGCGAAAACCATCCCATTGCTCTGAAAAAATCTGTCATTAATAATTCAAATTTTATAGGAAACGCCTATTTTAGTGGAGTTTCAGGGGGAGATAACAGCACTTACATAAAATTTTCCGGTCTTGACATTGCCCTTGGTGAGCAATTCATCATCGCTTGGCAGGTACAATGCGCCAATGATGTGATCTACCAAAAGATAGGGAATCCGATTCCAGAGCCTGCAACCTTCCTTCTGCTGGGGGCGGGTCTTCT
>Ga0256914_1000195_pt1 | contig 58284 bp, 49 predicted proteins | sample HulkmetaG_FD_191571 | JGI IMG/M metagenome (GOLD analysis project Ga0256914, IMG submission 191571) | Hydrothermal chimney microbial communities from Main Endeavour vent field at the Juan de Fuca Ridge, Pacific Ocean - Hulk | ecosystem: Environmental > Aquatic > Marine > Hydrothermal vents ...
CAACTAAGGGCCACGGGCATCCCTTTGTTTAGTCTGGAATCGTTTACCCCGTTAAACGATTTCGATGTCATCGGCTTTACACTGCAGTACGAATTGACATACACCAACATTTTGAACATGCTCGATTTGGCGGGCATTCCCGTTTTTAGTAAGGATCGCACGGAAGCGCATCCGTACATTGTTGCCGGTGGACCATGCAGCTGCAATCCCGAACCCTTAGCCGAATTTATCGATGCCTTTTTGATTGGTGACGGCGAAGAAGCATCGGTAGAAATTGCCCGCACGGTGGCAAGAGGCAAGGAACAAAACAAGTCCCGGCGCGACATTCTGTTCGATCTGGCGCAGATTGCCGGCGTGTACGTTCCTGCATTTTACGCGCCGACTTACGATGCCGGGGGGAAATTGCAGGCCACGCGTCCCCTGATCGACGGCGTGCCCCAGGTTATCCGGACGCGCATTGTGACGGAACTTAAACCGGAACATTATCCTGACAAGCCCATCGTGCCCTTGATCGAAGTAACGCATGACCGCCTGGCCATCGAAGTGATGCGTGGTTGTACGGAGGGCTGCCGCTATTGCAATGCCGGCATGATTTATCGCCCCATTCGGGAACGCAGCGAATGGGATGTGCTACGCCAGATGGATCAGGCGCTCAACAACAGCGGTTACAGTGAAGTCTCGTTTCTGTCACTGTCCATTTCCGATTATTCGCGTTTAACAGAATTGATGAAGCGGAGCCGACAGGCGCTGAAAGGTACACAAGTGAGTGTTTCTTTTCCTTCCATGCGTCTGGACAGTTTTAACGAACAAATTGCCGAGTTTGTCTCCGATGTGCGTAAATCGGGATTTACCTTTGCTCCGGAAGCAGGCAGCGAACGTTTAAGGCAGGTAATTAACAAAAACATCACAGAGGATGATTTATTTAAATCGGTAGAAATTGCCTTAAAAAGCGGCTGGAGATTAATCAAGTTTTATTTTATGATCGGTTTGCCTACCGAGACCGATGAAGATGTGGCCGAAATTGCCCGTTTGGTGCGGCGTTTGCTGGAGATGAGTCGCCAGTACGGGCGGGTGCAATTCAATCTTTCCATCTCTCCTTTTTCGCCCAAGGCGCACACGCCATTCCAGTGGGAACGGCAGGCCTCCATCGAAGAAATTTGGCACAAGGTGGATGTGCTCAAAAAGCATCTCGGCCGGGAACGGCGCATTCGCATGAGCTGGCGCGATCCAAAGGTTTCGTTTCTGGAAGGGGTGCTGGGCCGCGCCGATCGGCGCATGGGAGCGGTGATTTACGATGCATGGAAAGAGGGGGCAAAGTTTGATGGCTGGGATGAGCATTTTAAGTACGATTTGTGGCTGAAGAACTTGCGGAACCACGGCTTTGATCCCGAAGCGCTTGCTGCCGAAATTCCCGAAGAGGCGGTTTTGCCCTGGGATCACATCGACAAGGGAGTCAGCAAAAATTTCCTGAAAAGAGAAAGAAAAAAAGCCTACCGCCAGCAAACCAGTCCCGATTGCAAAAAAGCCCGGTGTTTAGCCTGTGGCTTGCAGCGAAAGGGCATGTACGCCGAAATCGTGGACTGTTACAAAAAAGATCGCACACGTCTGGAAGTGGACGAACCGGCCGATGCGCAAGTAGGCGTTTCGTTGCCCAGATACGAAACGGTAGAGCAGGAATTCAAACGCTATCGGGTGCAGTTTACCAAAGAGGGGTACGCCGCTTTTTTGTCACATCTCGATCTGGCACGTTTGTTTGAGCGCGTTTTCCGCAGGGCGCATGTGCCCATTATTTACAGTCAGGGATTTAATCCCCGGCCGAAAATTTCTTTTGGTCAGCCGCTGGCCCTTGGGGTGCAAAGCAAAGCCGAATTTTTTGATGTGGAAATTTCTGCACGGTTTAACAAAGATTTAAAACGTTTGTTGAATCCATTGCTCCCGGACGGATTAAAAATTATTCGTGTGCGCGAAATGGCCGAAAAGGCTTCTTCGCTTTCGCAAAGCATTAACGCGGCGGAATACGAGATTTATTTTGATCCGAATAAAATACGTCCGGAAGAAATCGATCGGCGTTTGCGCCGCATTCGTCGTTCCCGCTCGTTGGTGGTAAGTCGGCTCTCCAAAGGGAGAGTAAAGTCGGTGGACATTCGGCCTTTTATCGAAACCATCCGCCGCCGGGGAAATCGCCTGATTGTTCGTACCACCAATGTGGAGAGCCGTGCTTTGCGCATCGATGATTTGGTGAAACAGGTTTTCGAACAGGCCAGTGCTACCGAAGTGATTCGGAAACGCCAGCTCATCCGGTTAGGGGACGAGGAAAAAACGCCGCTTGAGATGGTTCGCTAAAGGCAATTGCGGCCAAATTGCCACCTTGGGCTTGTGCAAATTCTTTTATTAAAATCATCCTCTGTGTTTAATGTAATACAAATCAATGCATTCTTCGAAAGAATGACGCAAATTAAAATGTTTTTAAATGTGGGCATGGCGCCACAAAAGAATTCATTACCGAAAATAAAATTTTACGTTTTTTGTCGTATTTTTGGCGGATTCTTTTTATATTTGGGAGTGCATTAAGCGCACATTTGCCAAAAACGAAAGGCGCCACTCCGGTTTAAACAAAACTTCTTTGGCCTTAACTCGGCAATGCCGGAACAAAAAAGGCCTACCGGGTACAAATTCTTGAACAATGACGGATGATCCGGTCAAAGAATCTGTAGCACGGAAAAGAAAAACAGGGACAAGTGTATGACAAAAGAGATCATTATTAACGCTACAAATGAAGAAACGCGTATTGCTATTTTAGAAGATTCCAAGTTGGTTGAATTGTTCGTGGAACGCCCCGAGTACGAGCGTATGGTCGGGGATATCTACAAAGGAAAGGTAAGTCGCGTTCTGCCCGGAATGCAGGCTGCATTCATTAACATCGGGCACGAGCAAAATGCGTTTTTACATTTTGCCGATTTCGATACCTCGTATCTGGATTATTTTGTCGATTACGAGGACGAAGAACATCTGGATTCGAAAGAACACCACACCTCAGAACGCGATTTTAATGTGTATCGCGATCTGAAAAAAGATCAAGATATTTTGGTGCAAATTATTAAAGAGCCCATTGGCACCAAAGGGTGCCGGGTAACCACCAACATTGCCTTGCCGGGACGTTTTGTCGTTTTGATTCCGGGAAAAAAGCACATTGGCGTTTCCAAGAAAATTCAGAACAACAAAGAACGCCGCCGCCTGCGCGAAATTGCCCGGCAAATTATTCCGCCCAATTTTGGGCTAATCATTCGTACCGTGGCCGAAGGCAAACCCGACAAGGCCATTCGCAAAGATTTGAACAATCTTATTTCCACCTGGCGTAAAATCGAACGCAAAATCAAAAAGCAGGAAGCTCCGGCCTTGTTGTACAAAGATATGACCATGGCCTCCAGCATTATTCGCGATTTGTTTACGGCCGATGTCGATCGCGTGGTGGTCGATTCCCGCAAATTAATGCGGGAATTGGTTTCGTACATTAAAGATGTCGCCCCGCATTTGAAAAACAAAATTACCTATTACAAAGGCATGGTGCCCATTTTCGATTATTTCAACATCGAGCGCGAAATCGAGAAAATGGGCAATAGTAAAGTGTGGTTAAAGAACGGTTCCTACATTGTGATCGAACCGACCGAGGCATTGGTTTCCATCGACGTGAACAGCGGCAAATACATCGGACGAAAAGATCACGAAACCAATTCGCTGAAAATAAATCTTGAAGCGGCCCGCGAAATTGCCCGGCAGGCACGGCTGCGCGACTTGGGCGGCATTATTGTGATCGATTTTATCGATATGATGGAAGAGGAAAATCGCCGTAAGGTGTATCAGGAGTTGAAGAAGGAATTTGCCAAAGATCGCTCGATTACGAAAATTCAGGAAATGAGCCGTTTTGGTTTGATGGAAATGACCCGCCAGCGTGTTCGCCCGCCGGTGCTGCTTAGCCTGAAAGAAACCTGTCCCACCTGCCACGGGACGGGGCTGGTGCCCACCGTACACGCGGTGGTGGCCGATATTGAGCGTTGGATTCAGCGCTATCGCACAACAAATGGCGACCGGCGCATTGTGCTGCATGTGCGTCCGGATGTGTACACCTATCTCAAAAAGGGGTTGTACAATCCGCTGCTCAAGTTGATGTGGAAATACTGGATTAAAATCAACCTGGTCAAGGATGAAAGTTTGCCCATTGGTACGTTTAAGGTTTACGATCGCAAAAACGAAAAACGTTTGGATGTGCTGTTAAAATAGTTTTGACAAAGCGTGCAAATGTATTTAAATTAAACGCTCGATTTTTTGAGTGAAAAACAATATTTTTTATAGGAGTAGAAACATGTATGCTGTTGTGGAAATAGCAGGACACCAATTTCGCGTTGAACAGGATAAAAACGTAAAAGTACCTTTGTTGCATGAAGAACCGGGTAAAAAGGTTGTCTTTGATCGGGTTTTGTTTTACACCGACGATAAGGGGAAACACCACATTGGTACGCCAGTGGTTAAGAATATTAAAGTAGAAGCGACGGTTGTGGAACACGGACGCGACAAAAAGATTATTGTGTTCAAGAAAAAACGTCGCAAAGGCTATCGGGTTAAAAACGGGCATCGCCAGCATTACACCATGCTGCACATCGAGAAAATTGGAACCAAGCGTGCAGCCAAAAAAGCGGCGCCTAAAAAAACCGAAAAAACCGGCGAAGTGAAGGAGGCATAAATGGCTCATAAAAAAGGTGTTGGAAGCTCCAGAAACGGTCGCGAAAGCGAATCCAAACGGCTTGGGGTTAAGGCGTTTGGCGGGCAGTTTGTTAGTGCAGGATCCATCCTCGTTCGCCAGCGTGGAACAAAAATTCATCCGGGCGAAAACGTGGGCAAGGGCGGCGATGACACGCTGTTTGCCAAGATTGATGGCTATGTAAAGTTCGAACGCAAAGGCCGCGATCGTAAAAAGGTGAGTGTCTATCCTGAATTGGTTAACTAATTCGGAGAGTACGTTATTTTTCTTCCTCGTTCCGCGTGGGAGAAAAACCAGTTTTAAGTTGAATTAAAATTCTTCTTTTAAATCCCCCTCATTTCAAGGCGTAAAGAAAGTAATTGCTTTGCGCCTTTTTTTCTTTTTCTGCATTGAAAAATTTGTTATCTTTGCCGGGCTTAATTTTGAGAAATAATGAACAAAATGTTCGAAAAAATGAAATATCTAATCATTGGTTTGACGGTTGGCATTGTGCTGGTGGGCGGAGGGCGCTCTTTTGCCCAGAACAAAAAATTGCTGGAGCATTTGAAGCAAATTGAGAAACAGCAAAAAAATTACAATAAGCTTCAGCCTGGCTGGAATCTGAATTTGGGTGTCTCGCTTACGGTAACGCAAACGGCATATCACCAGTGGGCCTCGGGCGGGTCAAATGTCTTTGTTTGGACAACCGGCCTGAACGGTTCGGCCATTCTGGATACGACCAATTGGAATTGGGCCAATGAGGCAAAAATTATCTTTGGCCAGTCCAAGCAAAACGGAGAACTACCACGGAAGACGGATGATCTGATTGACTTTGAATCGGTGCTAACACTCAAGAAGAAAGAGTATTTGAATCCCTATGTTTCGTTGAATTTTCAAACACAAATGGCGCCAGGATACAAATACGACAAAGAAACACGCGTAAAAATTTCGGATGCTTTCGATCCGGCCTATTTAACCAATGGGTTGGGAATTGGCTATTCTCCCAAGAAAACCTTTCGCACACGGATCGGGTTGGCGGCACGGGCTGTTTTTGCCAATAAGTTTCCCGTATTCGACGGAGGGAAGAATAAAAGCGTGGAATCGGGATTGCAATGGGTAACCCATGCGGAACGCCGCTTCTGGGGGAAGCTCCTCATTCGTTCACGGTTAAATATTTTTTCATCGTTTGAAAATTTTGAATATGGAAATATTTTCTGGGATACGTTGATGCAGGCCTCCGTAACCAAATACATTATTGTCAACTTGCAAACATTCGTTGTGTATGACGCGAAGGTAACCAAGAAAACTCAGGTTAAAGAGGTGCTGAGTATCGGATTAAAATACACGTTTTTGTAGCCAGTTGGCCAGTTTTGGGTATTGGTGAAAAAACATGAGACAATGCTGAACCGAAAAACACCCGTCCCAAAAAAACAATGAGTGGGGAAGTGCGAATTTTCCCTGCAAAAAATTTGACTATGCCTAACAATATAATTAAATTCAAAGATTCGTTTTTGATTTAACAATTGGAGGAACGTCTTGAAAACCTATATAGCCAAAGAGAAGGAAATTCAAGAGTCAAAACGCTGGTATGTCGTAGATGCAGAAGGTAAGGTGTTAGGGCGTCTGGCAAGTCAAATCGCGCATATTTTGCGTGGCAAACATAAACCGATTTATTCTCCGCATCAGGATGTTGGTGATTTTGTTGTGGTGGTAAATGCGGAAAAAGTTAAATTGACCGGGAAAAAGATGGAGCAAAAAACATATTTCCGTCATTCCGGTTATATTGGTGGTACTACGTACACCCCGGTAGCATTGATGCTGCAAAAACATCCCGAGCGGGTTATTGAGTTTGCCGTAAAACGCATGTTGCCCAAAAATGCTTTGGGGCGCAAGATGTTCAAAAAGTTAAAGGTGTACGCCGGTCCGGAACATCCTCATCAGGCACAAAAGCCGGAAGTGTTAGAAATTAAAGCATAAAAAGCGGGAGCAGTTTGAATGGAAGTTTATGTTGCAACGGGTAGAAGAAAAGAAGCGGTTGCTCGGGTTCGCATGACCCCCGGAACGGGGAAAGTGGTTATCAATAAAACCGAGGGTTTTTTGAACTACTTTAAACGCGAAACTCTTGTAATGGATATTGAGCAACCTCTGATCTTAACCGATACATTGGGTAAGTTCGATTTTTATATCCGCGTGGATGGTGGTGGCTTGAGCGGCCAGGCCGGTGCGGTACGCTTGGGAATTGCCCGCGCATTGGTGGCGTATAGCGAAGATTATCGTCCCGTGCTTCGTCAGGGTGGTTTTCTTACGCGCGATCCGCGTGAAGTGGAACGTAAAAAATACGGTTTGGCCAAAGCCAGAAAACGTTTCCAGTTTTCAAAACGTTAATCGATATTACGAAAAAATATTCTCAAAGCCAGAGTATTTCTGGCTTTTTTATTGTAACACACACATCGGCTGTTCCGTTTCCGGGTGTTCCGCTTTGGTGGAATTGGGAGCGGGTGAAAGCCGGTGGAGGTTTAACCCAAACAAAATAAGGAGATATTATGCCTTCAGTAACTTTAGAACAGTTGCTTTCCGCAGGTGTGCATTTTGGCCACCTTACCCGCCGTTGGAATCCCAAAATGAAGCCGTACATTTTTATGACACGCAATGGGATTCATATTATCGATTTGAAAAAGACCCAACAGGCTCTGGACAAAGCCCTGCAGGTAGTACACGAAGTTGTTGGCGAGGGCTACGAGGTGATGTTTGTGGGTACCAAACCCCAGGCCAAAGATATCATCGCTTCCGAAGCTCAGCGTTGCGGAATGTTTTACGTAACGCATCGTTGGTTGGGCGGTATGCTGACCAATTTTGCCACTATTAAGAAATCGATCAAATATTACAAAAATTTGGAAAAGATGAGTACCGATGGTACCTATGAGAAGATTTCCAAAAAAGAGCGTTTGATGATCGAACGCAAAAAAGAAAAATTGTATCGGGTGCTGTCCGGTATTCTGGAAATGAAACGTTTGCCCGGCCTGTTGTTTGTTGTGGACATTAACAAAGAGCATTTGGCAGTGCACGAAGCACGCAAGATGAATATTCCCATTATTGCGATGGTCGATACGAATGTCGATCCTACTCTGGTCGATTATCCGATTCCCGCCAATGATGATGCGGCAAAGAGTATTAGCTTGATTACCAGTAAAATTGCCGATGCCGTAATTGAGGCAAAACAAAAATTGCAAGAAAAGAAAGCGCTGGAAGAAGCGGTTAAAGAAGAAAAGAAACCGCAGCCCAAAGAGACGAAAGAACAGCCGGCGAAAGATAAAGAAGTAAAAAAAGCGAAAGCCACTCCTAAGGCAAAGGCAAAAAAACAAGAAAAAGCAACCGATGAAAAAGAGGAGTCTAAATAATGGCAGAGATTACCGCTGCAATGGTAAAACAACTGCGCGACAAAACCGGCGCAGGAATGATGGATTGTAAAAAAGCCCTTCAGGAAGCCGAAGGCGATTTTGATAAAGCCGTAGAAATTTTACGTAAACGAGGTATTGCCAAAGCGGCCAAACGTGCCGATCGCGAAGCAAACGAAGGTGTGGTTGCCGCATACATCCATCCCGGCAGCAAGTTGGGAGTTTTGGTCGAAGTAAACTGCGAAACCGACTTTGTGGCGAACACCGATGATTTTAAAGAATTTGCCAAAAACATCGCCATGCACATTGCCGCCAGCAATCCTTTGGCCGTAAAACGCGAAGATCTGGATCAGGAAGCTTTGAACAAAGAAAAAGAGATCTATCGTGAGCAGGCTTTGGCGCAGGGCAAACCGGAACACATCGTTGACAAAATCGTGGAAGGTCGTCTGGAAAAATATTATTCTGAAGTATGCTTGTTAGAGCAGCCTTATGTGAAAGATCCGGACAAGACCATCAAGGATTTATTAACCGAGGTTATTGCCAAGGTGGGCGAAAATATCACCATTAAACGTTTCGCTCGTTTTCGTATCGGAGAATAACCCATGACACAGTCTCCACAAATTAAGTACAAGCGTATATTGCTAAAATTGAGTGGAGAATCTTTAGCCGGAGATGCCGGATTCGGTATCTCCGCTTCACGCTTGCAGTATTTTGCCGAGCAGGTTTTGCCCTTGCACAAATTAGGCGTTCAAATCGGTGTGGTTATTGGCGGCGGCAATATTTTTCGTGGGTTGACATCGCATGAGGTTAACATCGACCGGATTTCTGCCGATCAAATGGGCATGCAGGCCACGGTAATTAATGCTTTGGCCCTGCGCAGCGTATTTGAGCAAAACGGCATTCCCACGCATGTTCTGTCTGCTTTCCCTGTGGGGAATTTTGTCGAAGCCTTTTCCAGTGAAAAAGCCATTTCCATGTTGCAAGAAAACAAAGTGTTAATTTTTGCAGGTGGAACAGGAAATCCGTATTTTACGACCGATACGGCCGGCGTTTTAAGAGCAATTGAAATAAAGGCCGATGTGATTTTAAAAGGGACGCGCGTTGACGGAGTGTACAATGCCGATCCCGAAAAAGTGGAAGACGCCATCATGTTTGACGAACTAACCTATATGGAAGTGGTGCGCCGCGGTTTGAAAGTGATGGATACAACGGCAATAACGCTGGCAATGGAAAACGATTTGCCGATCATTGTGTTTAATTTTAACGTGGCCGGCAATCTTGATAAAATTGTGTTTGGTGAAGCCATAGGGACAAAAGTGCAGGGGTAATTTATGGAAGCTAAGGAAATTATTAAAGATGCAAAACGTCGGATGGATGGCGCGATCAATGCATTGCACGACGAACTGGTTAAAATTCGTACGGGACGCGCAACGCCCACGTTACTGGATGGTATTAAAGTTGATTACTACGGCCAAAAAGTACCGTTGAATCAAGCGGCAACTGTCACTGCTCCTGAGCCCAGATTATTGGTAGTGCAGCCCTGGGAAAAGAAAATGCTTGCCGAAATTGAGAAAGAAATCCAGAAAGCCGACCTTGGATTAAATCCCAGTAATGATGGCAATGTGATTCGCATTCCCATTCCGCAGCTAAGCGAAGAACGGCGCAAAGATCTGGTGAAATTGGTACACAAATTTGCTGAAGAAGCACGGATAGCCGTTCGGAATGTCCGTCGGGATGCGAATGACCATCTAAAAAAATTAGAGAAGAATCATGAAATCAGCGAAGATCAGTTGAAAGACTATTTGGACGATGTACAAAAGCTTACTGACGAGCACATCAAAAAAATCGATGAAATTATGAAAGCTAAGGAAGAAGAAATCTTAAAGGTTTAGGGAACATTTTCTTCCAATTAGATGTAAGGCCAGTATGTTCGCAAGAATTTCTGGCCTTTTTTTGTGTAAAATGCAATTTTTTGTGCATACGCTGTTAAGGAAATAGAAAACCTTCCGAAATATAATTTTGATTTTAGGAATATTATCTCAAAAATTCCGTTTTAAATCAATTGTTCTTTCGAAGACACGAGTTTCCAATTGCGTATAAAAAAAGGATTTGATCTTTAACACAGCAAATTCGTTTAACAGTTTTTTATATTTATTTACTTGAATAAAAGGATTTCGTTTAATCAAGAGATGGATAATGCAAAAGACCCCGCTTAAAAATACACTTATTGTTGGTTGGAACATTGAGTCTGTCTCCCTTTACGAACGGATTTTAGAGACACCGGCATTAGGGTACAATGTCCGTGGCTTTATTCGTCCGGCCGGCAACGATCGCAAGCGCCATTACAAAAATGTCCCGGTCGTTGGCGATATGGAAACCTTCGCCGATGCCATCAAAAAGTACAATATTACCGATGTATTAATTGTCCTTTCTCCTTCCGAAAAAGTTTATCTCTCCCAAATTATTGATATTTGCAGTAAAAACAATGTAGAATACAGTATTGTCTCCGATACGTACGATTCCGATTACGACCACGTAGTGCGCCATGTGTTACGCCAGGTAATTAGTCCGCGTGAATTTGGATTTCGAAGAATTTTTGATATATTGATTTCATTAACATTATTGATTTTGCTTTTCCCATTGTTTATTATTGTAGCCATAGCCATTAAGCTGGAATCAGAAGGGCCGATCTTTTATTCGCAACAACGTTTGGGAAAAGACGGACGGATTTTTGCCGTTCACAAATTTCGCTCGATGGTGCAAGATGCGGAAAAAAAGACCGGACCGGCATTGGCAACCAAACACGATCCGCGAGTAACGAAAATAGGGCGATTTTTGCGAAAAACACGTATTGACGAATTACCTCAATTATTAAATGTACTAAAAGGGGATATGAGTTTTATCGGGCCACGTCCGGAGCGTCCGTTTTTTGCCAATCAGTTTAAAAAACAGATTCCGTTTTACATGGCGCGCTTAAGAACAAAGCCTGGCATAACGGGGCTGGCCCAAGTGACGGTTGGCTATGACGAGACGATAGAAGATGTGAAAGAAAAGATTAAAAAAGACATTGAGTACATCGAAAACAAAAATTCTCTACTGTTAAATTTAAAAATTTTGCTTAAAACCGTCTTAGTCGTTCTTAGAGGCGAAGGCCAATAAAAAAAGAATCAAAAATTAATATTTTTTTTAAACAGGACGATTTTTAAAATTGAATTTTAACGCATCAATCGGGACGCCCGTATGGCCTTTGTACGGGAATTTACCTTGCGTGAATAAGGCGTTTAATTTTTTACAAGCAATTACAGATAAGGTAATCTGTAATTGAGGTGGCGGAGCCATAAATAAAAAGGTGTAATAATGGAGAAATTACAAATTGAATCGAAATTTGCAGATCAAACCGGCGAAGTGATGGTCGTCGAATTAGGGGGGCATGTTGATCAATCAAACAGTTACCAGTTGGAGAAGCTGTTTGACAACATCATACAAAGCGGATGCTACAAGGTGATCGTTGATTTTAGTAATGTTTACTACATGAGCAGTGCCGGGTGGGGCGTTTTTGTCGGAGAAATTAAACGCTTTCGGGACAAGGGAGGGGATATTAAGTTGGCAAACATGCGCCCTGAAATTTATGAAGTTTATCAAATGCTGGAATTTTATCACATTCTTGAAGATTACCCCTCTGTGGAAGCCGCTGCCGCCTCTTTCAAGAAAGAACAGGAAGAGATCGATTTGGTGATCGAAGAAATCGGGGAAGAAAGTAGCGAAAAGAACGAAGCGGCGGAAGAAACTCCGCAAGAAACGGGACTCGATGAGCCGATAGAAGAAACCGTTGAAGAAATTGAGCTGGAAGAAGTAAACGAAACGGTCGACCCTTCCGATACAACTGCGGAAAAAGGGAGTTCTCCGGTTTCCGGAGTTGATTTCAGAAAAGAGACCATGCATGAATTTACACCGCAAATTATTCAACCGGACGTTAAGTTAGCCGAACTACCTTTGCCGGAAAAAATCAAGAAGGTGGTTGCCCAAAACCCGCTGATCGGCCTTTTTGGCATTCGCAAGGTATTACGTCATGAACATTTTGGACGTACCAAAGTGGGTATCTTTAAATTGTATCGTTTGTTGAAAGAATTAGACCTGGATACCAAAGAAAAACGTTACCGTTTTTATCGATCATGTTAACGTGGGAACGAACTATGAATAACAAAACTCTTCAAAAGCTTATCTTTTTGTTGTTTTTGATTTTCGGGGGGAGCCCTTTTGGGCTTTTGGCACAGGAGACGCCGTTTCCCAATACGGATCCCGACTGGCCAACGCATCCTTTTACCCCAGGTGACGGGGTGTTCATTTCGACTTTTCCGGATACTTCATCTTTTTTGAACGGTACTTTTGCTATTGACGATCGCGGGTATGTAGAGTTGCCCATGGCCGGAAAAGTGAAAATTAGCACCATGACTATCGATGAGTTTGTTAATTTTTTAAAGAAAAATTTTGAAAGCTACACCAAATATCCCAATTTTTACGTAAAACCCGTGGTGCGCGTGAGCCTGTTAGGCGGGTTTGTCCGTCCGGGCTTGTATTATGTGGATGTGCACAGCTCTTTATGGGATGTAATCCATCTCGCCGGGGGTACACTAACGGAAGACGGAATTTATGAAATGGAATGGCAGCGCAATAAAAAAAATATGAGCTCGCATCTGGTTGAAATTTACGAGAAAGGAATTTCTCTGAAAAACATGGGGTTCAAATCGGGGGATATTTTTTGGACGCCTTCCCCCACGCGAAGAAGATTCTGGGATACGGTGAGAGACGTGATGCCCATTCTGACCTTTGCAACCAGTATTTGGGCCATGTACACGACATATCAACGTGATGTTATTTTATTACGCGCAAGATAACTGATAAGGGAAAAGAAACATGCAAGAGAAAAAGAAATCTGTAGATTTAAATTTGACCGATTCCAAATTGGATTGGCATCATTACATTCGGCTTTTCCGACGTAAAAAATGGCTCATGCTTGGAGTCTTCTTTATTGTTTTTCTTTTTACTCTGGCCGTTGGGTATAAGCTGAGTCCCCGACCCGTGTATACCACGCAAGCCTTGCTGCAATTTCAGGATACGCGTTCGCTCAATGAAATGAGTACCCGCGGACGCCCCGATTTTGACAGCAAGTTGGGCATTTTAATGAGCCGGAATTTTTTGGGCAAGGTGGTTGATAAATTAAGCCTAATGGTGCGGTTTAGCGGGGTGGATCGCTACGATGCGGTGGACAGTGTCTATTTGCATCCCAATTATTTAAAAGGCCGCTTCGAGTTGCACAAAAACGGTAATAAATTGGTTTTGTTTTACACCAATCCGGATCATTCCATAGAAAATAAAAAAGTTCTGGAGGTGGACTATCCGGAAAATGATCTGATCGAATATGGTGGCGTGGGTATTAAAATGAAACGCAGTTATTGGGACACTCACGACAAATTAATCTATTCGGTCAACTCACGCTCCAGAGCAATTGAAAGTTTGTACAACTCATTGAATTACAAATTCAAAAACAGGGCGCACACTTTACTGGTTATTTCCATCAGTGGGGTTGACCGGCACTTGATTGCCCGTACGCTAAATACGATCATCGATGAATTTGTAAAAGAAAATTTGAGTCTTAAAAAATATCAAACACGCGAAGTACTGAATGTTTTACAGGAACAATTGCAAACCGCAAAAAAAGAACTGGATCAGGCAGAGAAAGAATTAAAGGCCTTTCGTGAGCAAAATCCCTGGGTGGGATTAACAGCCGATGCCTCGGGCATTATTAGCGGAATTTCCAACTATGATGCCCAAAAGGCCCAGCTTGTTAGCAAACGGAAGGAATTACAGAGCCTTATTCAACGTCTCCAGTCGAGCCAAGGGGACGAGCGTTATTCCGTTTTAAACGAGATTATTTCCTATTTAACCTCACAGGGTGCTCCGACGGCTGCGGCGCTTTCTTCAGAGTTTACGACGTTAACGAACGAACGTGCCCGACTGTTAAATACCTATTCACCGACCCATCCGGTGGTAAAAGAGAATGCCAAGAAGTTGGCGGATCTGGAAAGAAAGGTCCTTTTAACGGCTCAAAATTTGCTGGCGCAAATGGACATGCAAATTAATGAACTGAACAACAAAATCAGAGAAAACACCAGTAAAATTCGCCGTCTACCGGCCAAAGAATTAAAGCTGGCCGAACTGGAACGCAAACGTTCCGTGGCCGATCAGGTATATTCTTCGTTGCTCATTAAATACAACCAGGCCAAAATTGCCGACGCTGTGGAAGTAGGGGATGTGGTTGTGCTGGATAAGGCCCCGGTACCTTTGCCCATTAGCAAATTTAAAACCTATTTGAAAATTTTGCTCATCGCGTTAATGATGGGCCTTGGTGTGAGTGTGGTACTGGTGATCATTCTCGATTTCTTCGACAAAACCGTGCGTACGGCCGATGAACTGGAAAAAGCGATTCCGATTCGTGTGGTTGGTAAAATTCCGGTAATCAAAACGGAAAAAGACTTGATCGACGTTAAAATTGACGAACCGGCCCGGGTGGATCCCAAACTGGTTACGGCCGACTATTCTCCTACACCCGTTGGCGAGGCCTATCGAAGCCTGCGCACGCAGATTTTGTTCAACAAAGAGAAAAAGGTCAAATCCATTTTCATCACTTCTTTAAACCCTGACGAAGGCAAATCGTTAAATGCCGGCAATTTGGCCATTACCTTTGCCCAGCAAAAGTTGCCTACCGTTTTAATCGATGGGGATTTGCGGCGCGGGGTATTGCACAATTCGTTTGCCTGCAAAAAGAAACCCGGCTTTTCCGATTTCCTTTACAGCAATGCCGACATTACCGACGAGAACGTGCGAAAGATTATTCAGACGACTCACATCCCCAATTTGTTTTTAATCAGCAGCGGGGTGCCCATTCCTAATCCGTCCGAATTGCTGGGCAGCCCGAGGGCTCAGGAATTGTTCGAATTTCTCAAACATCGCTTTGGCTTTTTGATTGTGGACACCCCACCCATTGCCGTGGCTTCGGATGCCATCATTGTTTCGCGCTATGTGGATGGCGGGCTTTTGGTGGTGCGCGCCGGAAAGTCGAACATTGAGCATTTGAAAACCAAACTGGCAGAGTACCACACTCTGAATGAAAAGCTGATCGGTATTGTGCTTAATTTTGCCAAAGAAGGCCTTGATCATAAGAAATATCGCTATTCGTATTACAACTATTAATAGAAATTTTGTGTTTTCATTTTTTTAGCAAGTAAAAAAGAGGGGATTCGGCACTGTGTCGAATCCCTCTTTTAGTAATAAGGCGATTGGAAGGTAAATGGAAATTGTCTCCCTCACAGCAGAACGCGTATCGCGCTGGAATGCCTATGTGGATGCCCACCCGCAAGGACGCATTTACCATCGCACCGAATGGATGAACATTACCGAACGTGCTTTCGGCAAAAAACCGCTTTATCGCTTGGTGCTCGACGGCGAACAAATTACGGGTATTTTGCCGGTAATTCGTTTTCACACCTTTCTGGTGGGCAAGCAACTCATCTCCCTGCCTTACGTGAATTACGGCGGGCCTTTGTGGAGCAATGAACAGGCAAAAGACCTTATTTTGCAGGAAATCGAAAACCTGCGCATTGCAACCGCTTCCGAAGCCGTGGAAATTCGCTACGATCAGCCCGATGCTTTCCCTTTTGCGGTGAAAACCAGCAAGGTCACTTTTTTGCTCGATTTGCCGGATGATGCAGAGGTGCTGTGGAAGGGATTCAAAGCCAAGCTGCGCAGTCAGATTCGGCGCCCCATCAAAGAAGAAATGTACGCCAAAAGCGGCGGTCTGGAGCTGCTCGACGATTTTTATTACGTGTTTTGCCGCAACATGCGTCATTTGGGTACGCCGGTGTACGGCAAAAATATTTTCAGAACCATTTTGCAGACTTTGCCTGAACGGGCCTTTTTAACCGCCGTGTACACGCGCGATCACAAACCGGTTGCCGCGGCCTTTTTACTGGGCTACAAAGATACGCTGGAAATTCCCTGGGCCTCGTCGCTGCGCAAATACAACCGTTTTAGTCCCAATATGCTGCTGTATTGGGAGGTGCTCAAGCAGGCCATTGAAAAGGGCTACCGTGTGTTCGATTTCGGTCGCGGTACCAAAGAAGGGGGCACCTACCGTTTCAAAAAGCAGTGGGGCGGTCGCGAAGTACAGTTGTATTGGTATTACGCTCTTGCCCCGGGTGAATCCTTGCCCGAAGTCAATAAAGAAAATCCGAAATATCAGTTGGCCATTAAAATTTGGCAAAAACTGCCTTTGTGGTTTACCAACACGTTGGGCCCGGGCATCGTCAAAAATTTGCCCTGATAGTTCGGGGAGTTAACAATGAGCGGCCGAATGCGGGAACAGGACGGTGGTACGCTTTAAAAACGGCATAATTTAATCGGTTTCAAATAAAGACGGTTTGTCCGCTGGGGCAGGCCAAAAAGTTTAATCGCGAACAGGTAACAAACAATGGCTGAAACGATTTTCTGGGGCAGTATTTTTCTGCTGTTTTACATTTACGTTGGCTATCCTCTGCTTTTGGCGCTTTTGAAAATATTTTTTGTCCGTCCTGCCCGTGCGGATGCCACCTATGAACCGAGCGTTGCAATGATTATTTCGGCCTTCAACGAGCAGGATGTCATCGAAGACAAACTTAAAAATTCTCTGGCTCTGGATTACCCGGCGGACAAATTGCAAATTTGGGTCGTGTCCGATGCGTCCACCGATGCCACCGATCGCTTGGTGCGCGATTTCGGCAACGCGCGGGTGCACCTGTTCCGCTTGCAGGAACGCAGAGGTAAAACCTTCGGCATTACGGAGGTGATGAAGAAAATCGATGCGGAAGTGGTGGTCTTTTCCGATGCCAATTCCATTTACGAACCCGATGCGTTGCGGGAACTGGTCAAATATTTTGCGGACGACACGGTGGGTTACGTGGTGGGCTACGCGCGTTATTACAAAGATTACAAAAGCGCGGCCGGGGCGCAGGAAGACACCTACTGGTCGTTCGAAGTAAAAATGAAGATGAACGAGTCGGCCATCGGCTCGGTGGTAGGCGGCGACGGCGCCATTTACGCTATCCGGCGTAGTTTGTTCAAACCTTTGCACGAAGACGACATCAACGATTTTGTCAATCCCATGCAAATTATTTTGCAGGGCTATCGCGGCATTTTTAATCCAAGAGCCGTTTGTTACGAAGAAGCCTCGCCTTCTTTCTTAAAAGAATACTGGCGCAAGCGGCGCATTGTTAATCGCAGTTGGCGCGGGCTGTGGAAAAACGCGCAAATTCTCAATCCCTTTAAAACCGGTTTTTACGCCCTGCAGGTATTTAGCCACAAACTACTGCGCTGGCTGGGCGGTTTTTTTGCGCTTGCCGCCTTGATTAGCAACGGATTTTTGATCGAAAGAAATCCGTTTTACGCAGCGTTATTTGTGCTGCAGGTACTCTTTCATCTCACAGCTTTGCTGGGCTATTGGCTGGATAAACGCGGCAAAAAGGCGCCCTTCTTTGTCAATTTGCCGTATTATTTTGACATGGTTAATCTGGCTTCGCTTCAGGGCATTACGGAAGCGTTGTACGGTAAAAAATACGTCACCTGGAAAACGATTCGGCAGGAGTAAGAAATGGGCTACGTTGTCAAACAGGCCGACCCGGAAAAAGACAAGCAGATCATGATCGATATTTTGGCCCGCAATCGCAATCGCAGCGATCTGGATTACGCCAGGCGCATCGACTGGATTTATTTGAACAATCCCTTTGGCCGGGCCAAAGCCTGGATTATCTGGGAAGATACCAAAAACATTCCCGTGGGTTTTACCGGGGTCTTTCCCCGCCCGGTGTTTGTGCAAGGTAAGGAATACCTGGCCTGGAACTGCGGCGATTTTTCCATCGAAAAAAAATACCGTACGCTGGGTGTGGCGGTAAAACTGCGCAAAGAAGCCAAAATGGCGGTCGATTCGGGTGAAGTGCCCTTTTTGTACGCCCATCCCAACGAACGCATGGAAGTAATTCATCTGCGTGTGGGACATCAAAAAATCAGCCAGATGGTACGTTTTGCCTTGCCTTTAAAGGTGGAACGGTATTTGAGAGATAAGATTAGTCCGCAGGCTTTGGCTAAAATTCTGGCCTGGCCGGTGGATTCGTTCTTTAAGGTAAAGTTTGCTCTCAAACGGGCAAAAGGAGCGCAGGGCACCTTTCGCGAGCAGGTGGTTTGCAAAGCCGAGCACGGGCATTTGTTCGAAGCCATGAAAACGCAGTTCCCGGTGGTAGGGACGCGGAGCGTGAAATATTTGGAATGGAAATTCGCCCGTCATCCGAATTTTCATTACCGGCAATACGATTTTGTTGCGGACGGCCGTTTGCGCGGCACGATTTTTTTTCTCGAAAAAAACAACGTTTTGCATTTGATCGATGTTCTTTGCGACGATTTTAACCGCTATGGTTTACCCATGCTGGCTACTTTTGTTAGCGATGTGTACCGGCAACGCCCGGCTACGGCCCTTTCGTTTATTATTCAGGAGCACAATACGTTAATTTCCGCCTTGCAAGCCGTTGGGTTTAAACGGCGTGATGACGCCACCTCGGCGGTTATTGCCTATGCCAATGCCGAACAAAATCCCACGCTGGCGCCGCTGGTACTTAACCCGAACAATTGGTTTATGACGGTGGGCGATCGAGACGCTTAAAAAAATGAAACGGAGGTAAATACATGGACATGCACAAAGCAATTATTGATTTCTTGTACGATGATTCGTTAAAAGACGAATTTGCCAATCTGGATTACGACGATTCGTTGTTGGAATTAGGCATCATCGATTCGGTTAAAATGCTGGATTTGATCAGCTTTATCGAGAAAGAGTTTGATATTAAAGTGGATGATGACGATTTGTTCCCGGAAAATTTCGACACCATTAATGCCATCGTCAATTATATTCAATCCAAAAAATCGTAAGCCAAAAGCGGCCGTCTTAATCCTGGGAGAGGCAGGGGGCATGCCGTAGCCAAATTTAAATGGGCAGCAACATGCCCATTTTTTTAACGCCGGAAGACTATGGGAAAAAATTTAAAAGAGCGCACGAAAATAGCGGTTTTCTGGAACATCTTTAACATTTTGTTCTCCAAAACATCGCGGTTGCTCACTTCCATCATTCTGGCGCGCCTGCTTTTTCCCGAAGACTTCGGACTTTACGGCGTTAGTTTAATTGTGATTCGTCTGGGGCGGCGCATCTCTAACTTTGGTTTTTCCACGGTCCTTGTTCAAAAAGATGAAATCGAGCGGGCGGAAATCGATACGATCTTTACCGCCAGTTTTGTTTTGAACTTGACCGTGTTTTTGGTCCTGCTTGTTGGTGCCCCCTATTTTGCGCGTTTTGTGCACAACAAAGCGGTGGTCGATTTGGTGCGGGTAATCGCCCTGACGTTTATTTTTAACACGTTCATAATGGTGGGCGAAAGCCTGCTGAAACGCGAACTGGATTTTAAACATATTTCCATTGCGCGTTCCGTACGATCGGCTGCTAATTACGCCACGGCCATTGTCATGGCTTTGCTGGGATTTGGGGTGTGGAGTTTAATTGGCGGCGAGGTGGTGGCCGTTTTGGTGAACATGGTACTGGTACTCGCCTTTGCCCGCTGGATGCCGCGCCTGCGCTATTACCATGCCGTGTTCAAAAAATTGTATTCGTACGGCATGCGTGTTTCGGCGGTCGATTATTTGAATTATTTTATTAACAATGTGGATTACATGCTGATCGGTCGCTACCTGGACATGACGGCGCTCGGTTATTACGAACGGGCGTTTAATTTGATGAGCCTTACCCGCCGGCAGGTGGGGCGTTCCATGAACGAAGCGTTGTTTTCCGCCTTTTCGCGTATTAAGGACGATCCGCAGCGCATTGTGCGCAATTTAAAGCAAATCGTCAATTACACGGCTTTAATCGCCTATCCTGTGCTTATCGCGCTTATCTTTTTGGCCCCCTCTTTGGTCTACAATCTTTACGGCCCCAGATGGACCCTTACCATTAAGCCTTTGCAAATCATGTGCATTTCGGGACTTTTTCAGACGCTTATTACCGGCTTTTTTTCGGTTATTTACGCGCTGGACTTTGTGACCGACCGCATTAAGGCGCAGGTGGTTTATTTGCTTTTGCTGACGCTGACCATTTACGCCTTAATTCCGTACGGAATCAATGGCGTGGCCTGGGCGGTGGTTATTGCCAGTCTGGTTTATGTGGGACTCATTTTGCGCATTATGGTAGTGCGTCTGCCGTTTACGTTGCTCGATTTCTGGCAAACGCAAAAAGGACCGTTCCTTTACGGTTTGGTGCAAATCGCTTTTTCCTGGCTTGCCCTAAAACTTGCGTTACCGTTTGTCAGGGTGACCAGCATTCCCATGTTTTTTATTTTGGCCGGAGCTTCGGGACTGGCACTGTTAACCGCACATTTGATTTTTAGGAATCAGGGGTACAGCCAATTATTGGCCGAGGTGACGGGAGTATTGAAAAAGAAAAAAAACGGAGCTTGATGAATACGAAGAATACATTTGCCACACAAAAAATTCGCTTGCCCTGGGGCGCCTGGTATGCGGACACGCAGCTTGAATTAGCGCTGCCGGCCGGGTGGCAGATCCAAACTTTTGAACTGCAAAGAAAGCCGCCTTTGACCGACGGACAACTTCAGGAAAAGCTAACCGGCTGTTTCAGACTGGCCAAACAAAAACAGCCCTCCTCGGTCATCATTGTAGTGGACGATTTGACCCGTCCGGTGTTTTTGGGGGAAATGCTGCGGGTGCTATTGCAGGGATTGCACGAAGCGGGCGTTCCGAAAAAAGCGGTGCGTTTTTTAATCGGTTTGGGGACCCACCGTCCTTTAACGCCCGAAGACATGGCCAAAAAGTTGGGTCAGGATATTGTGCGCGAATACGAATGCCTGAATCATCACACCGAAGAAACCGAATCCATCGGTGAAATTTGGGGTAAAACCGAGGTGCGCTTAAACCACCATTACGTACATGCCGATTTCAAGATCGTCATTAGCGGTTTAACGCCCCATAGTTTTGCCGGATTCAGCGGCGGAGCGAAAATGCTCATTCCCGGTCTGGCTGACCTGGAAATCGTAGCCAAAACCCACAAGTCGGTGATGATGGGCTTTATGGGTAAGCTGGGCGAAGTGGAAAACAACCGCTTCCGCCAGACCATCGAAAAATTGATTGCCCGTGTGGGCCTGGACTATTTTATCGGCGTGGTGCTCAATGGCGACCGTACCATTGCCGATCTTTACGGCGGCGATTATGTTCGGGCGCACCGTCAGGCGGCGCAGGTTGCCCGCGCTTTGTACGAAGTTACTTTGCCCGCTTCTGCTGCGTTCGATGCCGTTATTCTGAATGCTTTTCCCAAAGACACGGAACTGCTGCAGGCCGAAAACGGATTCATTCCGTTAAAATCGTTTGGCATGAATTTGGTAAAAGAGGGCGGAACCGTTGTGTTAACCTCGGCTTGTTCCGAAGGGATGGGCCGCCACGGCCTGTTTGAGCCGGGCGGCAAGTTGTATCGTCCGCCACGGCCGCTCCGATTCCTGAAAAATCGCCGTCTGGCTTTTTATTCGCCTCATGTGAACGAAGAAGATTTTCATCGCATCTTTTGGCAAGAGTACCGGTTCTTTAACGACAAAGACCGCCTGACCGGTTTTTTGGCGCAGACATTGCCGTCCGAAGCCAGGGTGGCGGTGTTTCCTTTTGCCAGTTTACAGTTGATCAAAAAAATGACGGAATGAATCGAAACAGACTTTACGGAAGCAAATCATGAGCAGTGCTAAGTCAGGAATTCTCAAAAAGACCAACGAATCGGTTGCCTATCGATTTTCGTTTAAAATTTTGCAGCGGGGCGTGGCGCTGATTTTTTCGGTTATTTTGGCTCGCTTGCTTTCTCCGGCGGAATTCGGAATTGTGGCCATTGCCCGCATGGTTATTACCTACGCCAACAATTTTACCAACTTCGGATTCAATACGGCTCTGGTGCAAAAAGATCGCATCCATTCGGCGCACGTCAATTCCGTCTTTACTTTCAATTTAACGGTTTCCGTATTGTTGGCTTTGCTGACCGCCGGATTTGCCGATCAATTGGCCGTATTTTTTAACAACAAGGCCGTGGGACCGGTGCTGCGCTGGATGTCGTTTTATTACATCATTACCACGTTTTATTACATTCCCGTAGCCATTTTAAAACGCGACATTCGCTACAAAACCATTTCCGTAGTGGAGTTTGTGCAGGGCGTTTTGACTTCGGTGTTTGCCATTATTTTGGCGTTAAACCATTTCAGCTATTGGTCTATTGTTATTCCGGCCCTGGTCATGCCCGTTTTTTCGCTGGCCATTTACATGCGCAAAACCCGCTGGATGCCGCGACTCATGTTTAAACACGAGGTGATGAAAGATATTTATTCCTTTGGCTTCTGGAATTTTATCCGCAACCAATTGAATTTGTTGGTGGCCAAAGTGGATTATTTTGTCATTGCCAAATATTTGAATGTGGCCAGTTTGGGTATTTACGAAAAAGCCTTCGAATTTACCAATCGCACGCTTTCCGGCGTCACCAAACCCATTAGCTCCATTTACTTTTCAACCTTCAGCCGCTTGCAAAACGACAAGGATTCGTTAAAAGATGTGCTTTTTCAGGGCATTTCGCTTTTGGCTACGGTGACCTATCCTTTGCTTTTCGGGATTATCGTGGTTGCGCCTTACTTTGTGTACAGTTTGCTGGGAGAACGTTGGGCGCTTTCCATTATGCCCATGCAAATTTTGGCGGCGGCCGGTATCTTCCGCGTTTTACTCGGGCTTATGACCAGTGCCAATGTGGCGGTGGGCGAATACAAGATCCAAACGCAGTTCAATATGGTAAATTCGGCCATTTTTGTCATTCTTTGTTTTACTCTGGTCAGTAAGGGAATATTAGCCATCACCTGGGCGTTTTTTGCTTTTTCGGTATTGGGATTCTTGTTTAGTTTTTTTATTTTACGCAAGACCCTAAAGTTGAAACTTTGGGAATTGATTTCGGCTTTTTTCTATCCTTTGTTGGGTTCGGTATTAATGGCTGGAATTGATTACGGGCTTTCGGTTACGCTGTTTACCGATGTCCGTTCCGTTTGGCATTTTGGCGCTCTAACTGGGGCAGGGGCAAGTTTTTATGCCATGTGGGCATTTGTGCTTTACAAAAAAGGCAAGATTACGCTTAAATTAAAAGGCTGAAAAAGCATTGCCAAGCATTTGTTCAATGCACCCGGAAAATTAAGAATGTACCGGAAGTTTCCGAATAAAAAAGCAGAGCTTCAAAAAGGATTTGATTTAAGCAGTCCAGAGTGTAAATTCTGGATTGCTTGTGAACAGAATTTGGCAGGAAATGCAAGGTAGGAAAACCATGGGCTTAAAACGATTTTTTTGGAGACTTCCCAAAATTATTCGTAATTGGCATTGGTATTTTATTCAGGACTTGCCCAATCGATTTGGCAAACGCCTGCGCGCCCGCTGGGCGAAGAAATATTTTGGTAGTGTAGGGAAAAATCTGGATTTGCACGAGGGCTTTGCCATTCAAAATCCGGATCAATGCTTTGTGGGCGACAATGTCATTATTGCCCGCGGATGCCATTTTAACGCCGGTGGTGGATTGTACATTAAAGATTATGTAGGCTTCGGGCCCGGGGTAAAGGTTTGGACGGTAAACCACAAAATCGATAATCTGGACGTTCCGATTCCCTTGCAGGGATCGGAATACGGAAAGATAATCATCGAAGAAGGTGTGTGGATTGCCGCCAATGCCATTATTCTGCCCAACCCCAAAAAGGAAATTGTCATTGGAAAAGGCGCGGTCATCGGCGCGGGCAGTGTGCTGGCCAAATCGGTGCCGCCATACAGCATTTGCATGGGCAATCCGGCCCGTGTAATCGGTTATCGGGACAAATTAAAGAAAGATGACGATTCGTCCGATACCGTTCAATAACGGCCACAGGGACGATGAATTCACGTGTTTTTGAAGTAGCTATTCTTACCTGAATTTAATCTTGTAAAAATTTATTTAATCCTTAGTTTAATTCAAGGGAAATTTATGATTATAATCCACTTAACGACCACTTCGTGGAATGTCGGACAAACGATGTCGCGGCAGGCCATGACGCAAGCCCTTTCCAAATATGGGCTGAACTTGTATTTTAATCCGCCGAAGAATTTTTCATTTAGCCTAAAAAAGGGCAAAATCGAAAAGGCAGATCACAATATTCTTTTACTAAAACCTTCTGCCACGCGAGGCCTAATTTATCGTAATGAATTTTTAAAAAACCTGCAGATTAATCGCCAGATAAAGTGGCTTAAAAAGGTGATCCATCGTTACAAAAAAGATAAAGACGAACCGGTCATCCTGTATGTTTGGCATTACATGTTTTTGCCCTTTGTGCGGCAAATTGCGCACGATGTTTTGATCTTTCATATTTACGATGATGTTTTTATGTACTACAAATCGGAACCGCGAAAAGCTGATGTGGCTGCAGAGAGAAAGCTGATCGATGAGGCCGATATCGTATTGGTTGTGGGAGAAGATCTGGCGCAACACAAAAAAGTGGATCGTCCTTGGATTCCCTGTCCAGGTGGGGTGAATTTAAATATTTTTAAAAGAATTCGGCCGAATTTGAAGGATTTGGGGTTATCCGAAAGTGATAGTCGAAAAAAAGTCGGCTATTTTGGACGAATTAACAGTAAGATAGATTTCCCTCTGGTGCACAACATGGTTAAAAAAGGCAAAGATTACCTTTTCCTTTTTGCCGGTTTAACGGGTAACATGGATGACTCGGATAAAAAACTCTGGGATGCCATCCGTACTTCGGAGAATGTGCGTTATTTGGGGCCCAAAACGCAAAAAGAATTGGTGCATTTGTACAATGCTTTGGACGTGGGATTTATGCCTTATCATTACCAGAAAGGGTGGTCCCAATTTGCCATTCCCCTTAAATTTTCCGAATTTATGGCAGTAGGCAAACCGGTCGTAAGTACTCCATTGATTCCTTTAAGGAAGTTTGGCGATCTGGTTTCGCTCCGGGATACGGCCGATGGGTTTTTAGAAGCATTTGATACGCTTATTAAGAATGATTCTGCGGAAAAGCAGGAGCAACGCATGGCCTTTGCGCGCGAGAACAGCTGGCAGGCCCGGGCTGAAATTGTGTTTCGGGAAATTCAGAGAATCCTAAATAAAAAAGGTTCCTCCGTTAAATAAGAAAAGGATTTGTGCCCCTTTCCTTAAATTTTGTTTTGATGCCTTAATGCCAAAACGGCTGAACGCATACGCCATAGAACAAAAGCAAGGTGAATTTTCATGCCATTAACTGCGATTGTTTTTGTCATTTTGTATTTTACGGGACTCATCTTAACCCTACGCCATCCCTATTTTGGGATCGCTACGTACATTTTTGAATGGCACAATCATCCGCCGTATATGTGGTGGGGAAGCCATTTACCTGATTTGCGTTGGTCTTTTTTGATTTCGGTCGTTACGCTTATCAGTCTGCTCATCAATTACAAAAAACTCAAACCTTTGAAAGGGGCCGACTACAAACTTATCTGGTGGCTGGTCGCCTTTACGGTGTGGATGTATTTTATCAGCGCCTTTTATGCGGTTGATCCCCATCAGAGCTTTAAAAAAGCGGATGTCTTTTACAAGCTGACCATCCAGGTATTTCTGATGATGTTTGTTTTGCGCGAGGCCAAACATTTCCGCTTTGTGATTTGGGTGATGTTGTTAGGAGTCGCAAATTTCGGGCGTATTGCCTATCAACGCGGATCGAATCGAAATATTGGCGTGATTGCGCCCAATGCTACGGAAGAGAATGCCGTGTCTGCTCATGTGGCAGCCATGCTGCCTTTTTACGGACTGTATTTTTTGGTGGGGCAGACATGGGAAAAAATTATTGCCGTTATTGCGGTCCCCTTTATGATCAATCTGATCGTATTGGCCAATTCGCGCGCTTCGTTTGTTGCTGTGCTGGTTATTGGTATTCTGGCTTTGATCTGGATTAAAGGCCGGTTGCGCTGGCGGGTTTTGTTGGCATTGGTTGGTGGGGTGATTCTAATACTTATTCTGGCCAACGATCAATTCTGGCAGCGGCAGAAAACTATCGACAATTATCAGGAAGAAGGTTCTGCCATGAGCCGCATTTATCTGTGGAAGGGCGCTATCCGCATGTTTAAAGATCATCCCATGGGAGCGGGAGGCGGTGGTTACCAGGCTTTGGCTTTGGAATATGTTCCGGAACTGGCTGCCATTATGGAAGAAAAAGGCAGCAAGACGGTACACAACACTTTTTTTCTGGTACTTGTCGAATGGGGCTTTGTCGGGGTGATTATCTTTCTCGGATTCCTAACGCATGTTTTCATTATCCTCGGGAGAATACGCCGGGATCGGGCCAAGGCAACCGGTTACCGTTATTATGTGGATGCGATGGCCATTCAAATGGGATTAATCGGTATTTTAACTGCCGGTATTTTTCATAATCGACTTTATTCCGAGGTGGTGTATTGGTTTGGTGCTTTTGCAGTGGCCTTGCGCAATATTCAGGTTAACGAAATTTACGAAAATTTGGAAGAGTCTGAAGAAACAGAAGAAATGAATGAAAATGAATTGGAAGATTTAAATACAAATGGTTTGATTAATTAAGGTTTAATCCATGTCTGCTCCCAAGAATGTCCTTTTAATCACGACGAATTTCCCTCCAAATCCCTCGGTAGGAACCAAACGGGTGTCCAAAATTTTAAAGTATGTGGATCAAAATACGTATCGCTTTCATGTTTTGACACTGAAAGAGATGTATTACAATGTGGATTTGGGAAGGCAAACAGGCAATCAACATAAAATTCCGGACTCGGTGCTTGTTTATCGTACCGACAAATCCGATTTTACGCGTGTATTTACTTTCTTAAAACAGCGTCTCCGTCCTTTATTAAAAGGCAAAAAAGCCTCGAAAAAGTACCAGAATGTTTCGAAAAAAAACGTGTCTGCCCCTTCGGGTAAAAAGCCTTCATTATTGCAACGCTTTGTGGATCGTTTGCGCTCGGTGATTTTTTTCTTTTTCGAATTCCCTGATAAATACATTGGTTGGTTACCGCATGCCTTAACAGAAGGAAAGCGCATCATCGATGCCGAAAAAATTGATATCATCATGGCTACGGCGCCGCCTCATTCGGTATTCATTATCGCCATGATTCTTAAAAAACTGACCCAGCGAAAACTGGTGCTCGATTTTCGCGACCCCTGGGCCATTTCGCGCTGGGATTCCGGCAACCCCTTGCGTTACTGGATGGAGCGTTCGTTCGAACGGTTGTGCGTGCGCAGCGCCGATGTGATCTTTTTTGTCACGCAAAAAATGCGGGACGAATATGCCGCGCTTTACAAAAAAGAAAATCCGGACAAATTCAAATTGTTTTTTAACGGTTACGATCCGGAAGACTTCCCCGCGCAAGTGCCGCAGGTTCAAAAAACGGCCGGGGCACCCGTGCGCTTTGTGCATTTGGGCACGCTTTACAAACGACGCAATCCCGAGCCGTTGCTAAAAGCCATCAAAGCGCTGCGCGACGAGGGCAAACTCAATCCGTCGCAGGCGCAATTCGAGTTCATCGGTAGCGTGGTAACCGAAGTAAAGTTCATTTTCAACCGTGTTAAGGAATTGGGCGTGGAAGATTTTGTGCACTTTAAACCGCCGGTGAGTTTCGAAGAGAGCATTCGTACCATGTTCGAGGCCGATGTACTGCTGCTCATTCAGCCCGATACCGATTTGCAGATTCCGGCCAAACTGTACGAATACATTTACACGCGCAAGCCGATTTTGGCCATTGCCGAAACGAACAGCGCCACACATCAGGTACTGCAACAGGGCAATCTGGGCATTCTGGCACCTTCTGGAGACATCGCAGCGATAAAAAAGGCGCTAACGGATTTGCTGGAAAACAAGATACGTCTGCAGCCCAGGGAAGAATACATTCGCCGGTTCGATTACCGATTTTACATTTCGGAATTCGAAAAATCATTGGCCGAATTGGTCTGACATTTGAAAATTAACGTAATGGAGATCATAAAATGCGACAGCTTCTCATTTGGATATTGGCTCTGGTGCCGTTTGCGCTGGCACAAAACGCCAAACCGCATATTTTAAAACATCCTTACCCTTACAAGGCCTCGTTTACGATCATTTCCGATTTGCACCGCACACCGGTGGAAGCGTTCGAAGCGGTGCACAAGTTGATCAACACCACGGAGGTAATTACGCCGCAGAGCAAAGAATGGCACATTCTGGGCTACGATCAATTTTTAAACGATGCGCAGGCGCCTAAAAAAGTGCAGGGCTTTGGTTTCCCATTTTCTGACACGTTTTGGTTTTACGATGCGCAGTTCGCCTTTTTCAAAACCTACGATGTGCAAAATAAGCGTTTGGTTCCGCATGATCCGCCGCTCACGCAAAAATTTTTGGAATGGTACCGCAAGGGCTACATCGGTTCGCTGCACGATTTTGGTGTGGGGCCCATTACGCGCCCCATGGCCATTGCCGCCGTGGATTGGATGCTTAAAAACTTGCCGCATCCGGTCATTGTCAATTTGAATCACAGTAAAAGTGCCACACCCAGCGGGGTGGCCAACCCGTGTTGTACCTTGCTGAATCAGGTGTTGGTGCACACGCGTTATTTGGTTTTCACGGCTTTGGGCATGCAAAACAAGCTGGCCGAGCCCAAAAGTTTGCCCGGAAATTTGTTGCAATGGGGATTTGCCCTTTTTGCCCTGGCTCTTTTCTTTTTACTGCTGACGGTTCTTACGCTTTTTTGGAAACGGGAAAACAAAGTGCGCTGGACATTCGCATTCCTTTTGGCCGCCTTGTTTTTGTTTGGCGCGCTACAAAAGAAAAAGGTGGATTTTTACTTCGGCGACAATCCCGGTTCGTCTATGTACAACCTCGACCAATTGCGGCGTTTGGGCATTCGTTTTTATTGGACGGTTAATTCCGACTACTGGAAGGCGACCACACACAAAATCAATTTGCCCGAAAGCACATTGCCCGACGGCCGTACGACCATTTTTCGTTTGTACACCTTTGACGACGGCAGCAAAGGTCTCTTCTTTTTACGCAATACGATCAACGGCAAATGGAAAACGCTGGAATTGCTGAGCCGGAATCGTTTGCAACATTTGTGCGATGTGCAGGGCACAACAATTATCTACCTGCACTGGCTTACCAAGTGGCAAAAATATTTCGATCAAAAAGGGCTGGCCTATTTAAGCAATCTCAAAAAGTTTGCCGATGACAGTCTGATATGGCTGGCTTCCGGACCGGACCTATTACAGCATTCCTACGCTTATTCGTATTTGAATTACGATGCGCAGGTTCGGGGCGATACGGCCGTCATTCGTCTGAACCATTTTGACGATCCCATCGAAGGCAAGCGGCCGGTGCGCCTGAATGACGTCAAGAATGTCAGCTTTTTTTGCGGTAAGGTGAAAAATGTCCGACTCCTTTTGGATGACCGGGCCTTACCCGGGCAACACATTAAGACGTTTAAGCGCGAAGACGGACTTTACGTAACCATTCGGTAGGCCAAAGAGGACGAGCAGTGAATTCGGCTAAAATTAAAATTGTGCATCTGGTCAATTACCTGGCGCCTGCGGGGAAAGAAGTGGGCATTGTCAAATTGCTCAACGCATTGGACGCACGCTTTGATCCGGTGCTGGTGGTTCTGGGCAAGGTGTACGACCATTTGGGGTTGAATATTGACAAAACCCGCCTGATCGAATTGGGCAAAGGACAGGGCAACGATTTTTCCCTTATTCCCAGATTAAAAACGATTTTTAAAGAAGTAAATCCGCACATTGTGCACACCCATTCCTGGGGCACGCTGGTGGAAGGCATTCTGGCCGCCAGGTGGGCCCGTGTGCCGATTGTTATTCACGGCGAACACGGCACGTTTCACAAAGATTTCAAACGCAAATGGGTGCAAAAAATCTTTTTCGCCCTTACCGATCAAATTCTTTCGGTATCGGCTCTGTTGGCCGACCAGTTGAGTCGGGATTTGGGCATTAAACGCTCGCGCATTTTGCCTGTTTTGAACGGTGTGGATGTGCGTAAATTTGCGCCGGACGCGGCAAAGCGAAAACAATATCGGGAACAGTGGAACTTTGGCGAAAGCGATGTGCTCATCGGGACGGTGGGGCGACCGATGAAGGTCAAAAATCACCAACTGATGATTCGCGCTTTAAAACGTTTACGCGACCAAGGCTATCCGGTGCATTTTGTCATTGTGGGCGATACGCCGTTAGGCTCGCTAAAAGACGAACTGGTGGCGCTGGCGCAATCGCTCGCCGTGGCCGATCGGGTGCATTTTTTAGGTTTTCAATCGGATATTCCCGGCTACCTGAACATGTTCGATATTTTTGTGCTGCCTTCTTTAAGCGAGGGCTGTTCCAATGTAATTCAGGAAGCAATGGCCACCGGATTGCCCATTGTGGCCAGTCGTGTAGGGGGCAATCCCGAGCTGGTACAGCACGGTGAAACAGGATTGCTGTTCGAATCGAATTCGGTGGAGGCGCTGGCACAGGCACTGCAAATATTGCTGGACAATCCGCAGAAGGCAAAAACATTAGGAGAGAATGCGTTACGTCGCGCCCGGGAGGCATTTTCGCTGGAGAAAATGGTGCAAAATTACGAAACGGTGTATTTTCGGCTTTTGCAGGAGAAAAAAATCCTTGCGCGCAAAGTTTGAAAAAAATAGTGTTTCGTGTTACAAAATACTTTTTAATGGCTTAAAATAAGTGTAAATTACGGCTGTCAGCTTTCGGAGCTCATCGGCGCCTCATGCAATTGCGGAACTTTTGAACGGCAAACCCGATTTTGTCGATAGCCTTTTCAAAAATTTAAGGAAACGGGCGGAGATTTTGAAAAATACCGTATCGTATTTTCTGAAAAAAGAAAAATTGGATGTCGATCTGAAAGGCGTTCTGGATGCGTTTGCCAACGACCGAAACGAGACGTTGCATTCCTTTCGCGTAAAACGCGTTTTCAATCGGCCTTTTTCTCTGGTTTTTAATGTTGAGCTTTTGTTTGCGGGGCAAAAAAGCGAATCTGTCTTTTTGAAGATTTACAAACCCTACGATTTGCAAAGTGTGCGCATTGCTTTACGCCGCGAATACGAAATTACCCTTTACTGGTACGAAAAATTTCGTGGCCATCCTTCTTTTCATATCGTGGAACCGTTGTGGGTGGATTTTAATCATTTTATTTTGGTCACACGCGAATCGCTTGGTGTTAACCTGTTAAGCTTTCTGGAAAAGCACGTACGCTTTTTCCCCTCGTCGCAAAACGTAGAGCAGGCCAAAGCCTATTTGCATCTTGCCGGGCAGTGGCTGGCGTTCTTTCAGCAACATCCCGTTGAAAAAGACATTCCTTTTCTGGATACCTCCGTGCGCATTGCGCGTGATTATTTTTTGCATTACATCAATGTGCGCATGGAACGCATGGTAACCAATCCGCGCATTTTGTTCGACAACCGCATTCAAAAGGCGGTAAACGAGGTGATTGTGCGCTTGTGCCAACAAATCGATTCCGAAAATGTTCGCTATTGCGTTTCCCATTCCGATCTTTCGCTTTCCAATATTTTGATCAACGAACAACAGGTTACGGTACTCGATTTTCACAAATCCGAAATCAATTCGCCGTACAAAGATTTGACGCGTTTGTACCATCAATTGCATCTTTTGTCGTTCAAGCCCGAGTATTCTGCTAAAACAATTCGGCAATTGCAAACGGCTTTGTTACAGGGCTGGGGAGATGCGCGAGCGGACGAGCATCCGTTATTTAAAATTTATTATCTCATTCATCAAATTACCCATCTGGGGAAAATTGCCCGCTATTGGGAGCACAACTTTGTGGAAAATCTTTACAACCGCTGGGTGGTGCGCAAAACCTTAAAACAACTCAAAGAATTTTTAGCCCATGAATCTCAAACAAAAAATTAAAAAAATCCGTCGTTTGTCTGCGGCCGAAATCATTTACCGCAGCAAGGAGCAATTGTATTTGGCCAGGGAACGACGGGAACATCCGGCTTTTTTACGTCGGATCGAACGCTCCGATTTTAATTTTTTCACCACCCAACATCGCGAATTCTTCGAGATGTTTGGGGACGAGCGCATTTTGGATTTGCTGCGGGACAAACGTTTTCGGCGTACCATTGCCGAACCGTTGAATGCACAAAAAAAAGAACGCTTTCGCAAGGAGTTTGCCGCAGAATACCGTCTGGCCGTGCAGCGCGCCGATGCCTTTCTGGAAAACCGGTTTTCCTTTTTGGGCGTTTCGTTTCAACTGCCGGAACCCATTCCGTGGCAAAGCGATCCTGTTTCGCTTACTCCTTTTCCCACAGGGTTCTATCGCGATATCGATATTTTTACCAATCGAAATCCCGGCGATGTGAAACACGTGTGGGAGGTAAATCGCCTGCAGTTTGTCATCGAACTGGCCAAGGCGTACTATTTGACCGGAGAAGAAAAGTATCGCCTTAAAACGGAAAATTTACTTGGCGACTGGTACGAAAAAAATCCTTACCAAACCGGCATTGCCTGGACTTCCGCACTGGAAGTGGGGGTGCGTGCGCTGGCTTTGATCTGGATTTTGTATTTTTATCTTGGCGGAGAAAAGCAGAATCCCGAGATTCTGCGCATTATTTTAAAACTGCTGTATTTGAGCGGGCACTATCTCAATCATCATCTTTCCATCTATTTTAGTCCATACAATCATCTTATCGGCGAGACGGCGGCCCTTTTTGCCATCGGATTCCTCTTTCCCGGATTCCGCAACGCCGATCATTGGGCGCGAAAGGCTTTAAATATTCTGGATGATCAGGTGGAAAAACAATTTCACCCCGATGGCGGCACGGTAGAACAGGCTACCTTTTACCACCATTTTACGCTGGGCTTTTACCTGATGGCCATGAGCTTTTTGCGCCACAACGGGCGGGAGCCTTCGCAACGCATGAAAGGTCGGGTGGAGAAAGCGCTGGAGTTTGCCATGTACCTGACCCGTCCCGACGGCACTTTGCCCTACATTGGCGATATTGACGACGCCCGTTCGATTTATTTCAGCAATCCGACAAGCTGGGATTTTCGTTCGTACCAGTGTTTCGGGGCGGTGTGGTTCGACCGACCGGACATGAAGTACATGGCCGGTAAATGGCACGAAGATGCCTTTTGGATGTTGGGCCAAAACGAACGAGCGCACTTCGAAAAATTGGAGATCCGGCCGCCGTCTCTCCGTACGGTGTTTTTGCAGGATTCCGGTTACTACGTTTTGCGCAGCGGCTACGCTGCGGACGATCATTTTTCTTTTATGGATGCCGGACCTCTGGCGCACGGTGTGTTTAAAGACGAAACGCCTTCGGCGGCGCACGGGCATGCCGATTTGCTTTCCGTGGAAATTGCTCCGTTCGGTGAAACGCTGTTAATCGATCCGGGATTTTCCAACTATCGCGGCGAATACGACTGGCACACCTATTTTCGCAGTACGGCGGCGCACAATACGGTAGTCATTAACGGGCAATCGCAAGCCAAACAAACGGGTATTCTCAAATGGAGTTTTGCCCCGGATTTCAAGGTACGAACAACCATTGACGAACCGGGTGTTGCCGGGGTGTGCGCCGAGCATTACGGTTACCGACGTTTGTCCGGTGCGCCAGTACATCGCCGATGGTTCGTTTTTGTGGATGAAACTTTTTGGCTGATGGCGGATGAGTTCAGTGCCGAAAACAACGAGCCGTTCGATTTGCAATGGAACTTTCATTTTAAAGACGAGGTGCGCGTGTTGCCCGAAGACCACGGTTGGTTCACAGCAAAAGGCACGCGGGCTGCACTGCAAATGCTTTTTGCTCCTCTAAACCGTTTGCAATGGGAAAGCGATATTTTTATCGGCGGGGAAAAACCACAGCACGGCTGGATTTCGCCCACATATCGCGCGCGAACTCCGGCGCCGCTTTTGCAAATTAGCGCCCGGAGTACGTTTCCTCTGCGCGTGCTGACGCTGTTCTTGCCTGCCAACGAACAAAGCGGGTGGAAAACGGAAAACAAAGAAAACGAAATTGTGCTCATTTCGGCAAATCGTCGCTACCGTATTGCCAAAGATGCGGAAATAGCCATTGAATTTGCCGGCAAAAAAGTAGCGCTGAATCTGCCCGTTTCGTAATGGCGTAAAACGAACGGCGGAAGGGGGAACAGCCCAATGTCTTTAAGGGATCACATGCGAAAAAGAGAGAAATGAAACCTGAGATTTCATCCTATGCGGAAGATTTTAAGCGAATCGTTTCCATGATTCAGGAGGCCCGCTTACGGGCCTACGCCAAGGTTAACGAGGAGCTGATTACTCTTTACTACAATGTGGGAAAGTTCGTTTCGCAAAAAGTAGAAAGTGCCGAATGGGGTTCCGGAGTGGTGGACAAGCTGGCGCAATTTATCAGGGAGAACCATCCCGAGATCAGAGGGTTCACCCGGCGCGGGCTTTACCGGATGAAACAGTTTTATGAGACGTACAAGGATTCGGAAATTGTGTCCGCACTGCGGACACAATTAAGCTGGACGCATCATCGATTGATCTTGGCGAAAACCAAAACAATGGAGGAAAAAGAGTTTTATATAAAGCTGGCCATCAAAGAAAAATGGTCTTCGCGTGAGCTGGAAAGACAATTGAATGCAGCCGTTTACGAACGTTCCATGCTGGCCAATAAAATTGTCTCGCCGGTGGTGGCACAATTTAAAAATGAAAATATTTTTAAGGATACGTATGTCTTTGAGTTCCTCGATTTGCCCGAAAATTATTCCGAGAAGGATTTGCGGAAAGCCCTGGTAAGTCGATTGAAGGATTTTATTCTTGAGCTGGGACGGGGATTCTCCTTTGTGGGTGAGGAATATCGCATAGAAGTGGGCAACCACGATTATTACATCGACTTGTTGTTTTTCCATCGCGATTTGCGCTGTCTGGTGGCTGTGGAACTGAAGATTGAAGAATTTCAACCGGAGTTTATCGGTAAAATGAATTTTTATCTGGAAGCATTGGATCGCGAAGTGAAAAAGGCGCACGAAAATCCCAGCGTGGGCATTTTGTTGTGCAAAGGCAAAGACGAAGAGGTGGTGGAATTTGCCCTGGCTCGTAATATTTCACCGACCATGATTGCCGATTATGAGACCAAATTGATCGATAAAAAGCTGCTGCGGGCCAAACTGCACGAGCTGATCGCTCTGGAACGTCAGGTCAGGGAAGCGGAAGTGAAGTACGGGAGATGAGGCAACCTCCGAATGGCCGAAAAACAGCCTGTCTTTTTTAATGCCTGTTTAGCTGCTGTTAGTAAAAAATGAAATGCAAATCGCGACTCACCGGGAGAAGCCGGTTTTTTGCAACGGAATTTTTTCAACAAAAATTTCTGTTTGATTTTTAACACCTGATTTTATTTAATCAACCAAAGGAGCTTACGCCTGTGAAAAGTAAACAAATCAAAGTGCTGGAAATCTCATCGTATCCGCCGCCGCGTGCCGGTTGGGGCATGCGCATTTATTTTCTTAAACAGGAAATGGAGAAGCAGGGGCATGTGTGCCAGGTACTGAATATCGGTAAAGGCCGGTTCTTAACCGATCGCGATTTTATTCCGGTTTTCAGTGGGCTGGATTACGTAAAAAAAGTGTTCAAACACCGTCTGAACGGGTATTTGATCCACATGCACCTTAACGGCGATTCGCCCAAAGGCTTTGTACTCACCACGCTGGCTTTGCTTATTTCGGTTCTGACCTTTCGCCGACCGGTAATTACTTTTCATGCCGGGCCGGTGCAAAAGTACTTTCCGCAGAGTCAGGCCCCTTTGCTTACGCCTTTGTACAAACTCATTTTTACCCTGCCGCGTACGATCATTTGCAATAACGAGGCCGTCAAAAAAGCCATTATGGGCTATGGAATTAAGGGCGAAAAAATCGTGCCCATTCAGGCTTTTAGCAAACAGTATTTGAATTTCGAAAAAGTTCCTTTAAAGCCCGAAGTGGAAAAATTCTTTGCCGAACACGATCCGGTAATTGCCAGTTACGTATTTTTCCGGCCTGAATTTTTTATCGAAGACATGATTCATGCCGTGGCCAAACTGGTGAAAAAATATCCGAAGTTCGGTTTAGTCATAATGGGATCGGAAATGGGTTCCGAAGACATTCAGGCATTGATCAAGGAATTGGGTATTGAAAACCACGTGATTTTGGCCGGAGATCAGGATCACGATTCGTTTTTGACGATTTTGACGCGTTCCAAATTGTACCTGCGAACGCCATTCAAAGATGGCATTGCCTCGTCGGTGCTGGAGGCGCTTGCGCTGGATGTGCCGGTAGTGGCCTGCGACAATGGAAGTCGTCCGCCGAGCACAGTAACCTATGAAAATCGCAATGTGGATGACATGGCGGCCAAGGTAGAATATGTGTTAGAACATCACGACGAAGTGGTCAAAAACATTGTGCATCCCGAAATCAAAGACACCATTCAGGACGAAATAAAGGTGCTGGGACAATGAGAATTCTGTATCATCATCGTACCTTGGGCGACGGTGCCGAAGGTATTCATATTCAATCCATAGTAAATTGCCTGCGGGAATTGGGGCATGAAGTAAAGGTGGTTTCCCTGGTGGGGGAGCAAACCCAGTTCCGTAAAGCGCAAGACGCCAAAGAATCCAAATGGGATTGGGTGCGCAGGCACATTCCCGGGCCGGTGTACGAGTTGGCCGAAGTGGCTTACAATCTCAAAGGTGTGCGCATGTTGCAAAAAGCAATTGATGAATTTAAACCGGACATCATTTACGATCGTTACGCTCATTTCAGCTTTTCGGCCCTGTGGGCGGCCAAACGTAACAACCTTCCACTCATTCTGGAGGTAAACTCGCCCTATTCCATTCAAAAACGGCAATGGGAAAAACTGTATTTCCCCTGGCTGTCCAAAATGGGCGAAGAGAAGATTTTTCGCGCGGCGCCGCACATTATTGTGGTTTCCACACCGCTCAAAAAAATTGTCATGAATTACGGTGTTCCGGCCGAACGCATTACCGTGTTGCCCAACGGCACAGATCCGGAGCGTTTTAATCCGCACATCGACGATACGCCCCTGCGCCAAAAATTGGGACTGGAAGGTCGTGTGGTGATGGGATTTGTGGGCATTTTGCGCCGTTGGCACAATATCGATAAACTGATCAATATTCTGGAAGAAATCGATTTACCAAGGCGCAAGGCAACCATGTTGTTTTTAGGTGACGGGCCCAGCTTCCACGAATTAGTGGAGTACAACAGGCAAAAGGGCAACGAAGAGTGGATTCGTTTTCTGGGGCGCATTCCGCACAATGAAATTCAAAATTACATTGCCATGATGGATATTGCCATCAGTCCCCATGCCACACCTTATTCATCTCCCATGAAAATTCTGGAATACATGGCCATGGAAAAGGCGATTTTGGCTCCGGACATGGAAAACATTCGCGATATTTTGAAAGACGGTGAAAATGCTTTGCTGTTCGAAGCGGACAATGCCGATTCGTTAAAAGAAAAGTTGTTGCATCTGATGCAGGATGCGGATTTACGACGCAGGCTGGGCAAGAAGGCACGGGAAGACGTGGTGCAAAAATACACGTGGAAGGGCAACGCAAGCAAGACGGCGGAAATTGCCCGCAGGCTGGTGGAAGAAAGGATGTCCCGATAAAGCACAGCCGGGCTTGCGGTTCATGCGATTTTAAACAGTTGCTTCCGGTTTGTGGCATTTAATTTGCTTATTTCATTATTTAGGTTTAGACTGAAATTGAAAACCGTTGCAAACTAAGGAACAAAAGGGTGACCATGTTCAAAAAAACGTTTTATCTGTTACGAATTTATACATTTTTGGCACTTCTTTTGGGAGTGGGCTTTGGCTTTACGCCTCAGCCCGATTCACCATTGGCCAAACACGAACATCCGCGTATGCACATTACCGTGGAAACCATTCCTCATTGGCGTACGGTACTCTCGGAAAAATATCGCAGCGAGTATCAGGAATACGTCAATTGGGCGGCGGACATGTCCGACGATGATTCCTACAACATTTTAAACGCAGCGGGGCACGATCCCCTGCGTGCCTTAATGGTGCATCAGGCCTTTATTGCGGCCATCGGGCAGGTGTCCGGCATCGACTACCCCATTCCCATCGAGCGCTATGCCGAGCGCGCCATCAATAGTTTGATTCGCCGCCTGAATGCCGGGGACGAGCTTTCGTACGTGGCCGCTTTAACCTACGACTGGACGTACAACTTCATGACCGATGACCAGCGTCGCACCATTGCCGATATTATGGTCAACCGTACCATTGCCCACAAAGTATTCGAAGCAACGTTAAGCAATCCTCTGTTTACACCGGAGCAAATGTTCAGCAGCAAGTATTACGAGGGGTGCTATCCCTGGTACATTGCCCTGGCTTTTTGGGGTGACGGATTGATCGATTCGCAGGCCGATCAATCGCTGGATGCCTTTGCTTCGGAAATGTTGAATTACGGCTATCTGGATGCGGCTAACTTTGTGGCCGGTAACACCGGCGGATTTTCGGAGTGGATTGGTTACTCCAGTTGGCATCCGCGCACGCACATTCTCAATTTGGATGCCTGGTACACGGCCACCGGTGAAGATTACCTTTCCAAACCGTCAACCGTGGACGGTAACGCGCTGGCCAATTATCCCATGTTTATGTTTCATGTTTTGGACCCGCACAAATACTTCGACGAAGATTACTCCTACATTCGCGTGGGGACGGGCGAAACCACGGATGCCTCGTTTGCCCATCGTTCCATGCGCGAGCAGATGTACGTATTACCCCGGGTTTTGAATCAGGTCGGATTAACGCAGGAAGCCGGGCTTTTAAGCTATTTGGTCGATCATTATGATGTGAAGTTTCCCAGTTACAAGCATCACTACATTTGGGCTTTTCTGGGACTGGCGCGTTCGATCGAGCCGGTAACTCCGCAGGAATTTGAGCTTGGCAAATCGATCTGGTGCCAGCATCTGGGGCTCTTTTCCGCACGTACCGGCTATGATAATCCTGCGGACGGGGTTTTTATCGTCATGGACAGCCATTATCGTTTTGAGGGGCATGGTGGGCCGGATGATTCTCCGGGCTTTGCTCTGGCCAAATTCGGCGAATTGGCGAATACACGTAACGTAGCCCATCGCGGTTACGGAAATTTGGACGATTACCCCGGTGCCCGCAAGATGAACATCGTCTATTTTGAAGGCGGGCATACGGAAGATCACCATACTTTGGAAGCACCGAACGAACTGCAAGAGGCTGTTAACGGGGAAGGTGACTTCGATTGGGGAGGCATCGAGCAAGTTACGAAACGAGATGGCATTTATTACCACGTGAGGGTTAATCGCAATCGTTTGTTTACCGATGGAGTGCGCCACCAGAGAGAATACGTCTGGTTTCCGGGGGAAAACCCGGAAAATGATTCCGATTTTTTGGTCGTGTTCGATCGGACATCGGCACCGGATATGGCCGAATGGGTTTACCACGTACCCTGGAAGCCCGAGGCCTTTGGTTTTTCGTCTCAAGAAGACATCAGTACGGGTACGGGACTAACCGATCGTATTGGGACTGCATATTCCGGTGAACAAATTATTATCAAGGAATACAATGGGTTGGGTGGCCCGGAAGACGGCCCTGGCGGTGACGGAGACTATGTCGGTGGCGGAGGCGCACACGGTGTTTTATTTTGCCAGACATTGGTGCCGAATGAGGCGATTGTAGAAGCTACACGCGTAGCCGAATTCGACAGTGATGTGTTAAAACGGCAACACGAGCTGGCCATTAAATCGCATCGCTGGCAAATTTCGGTAAAACCGCAAAGCTTTGATGCACATCAGAAGTTTTTGCATGTGTTCCAAATGGCCGATTACAATAAGGTCTCCGCAATGACCGATGTGGAACTTTTGCGCAGTGGCGATGCCATGCAGGGAGCCTTTATTCATCGGGAAAATTCAAATCGTCCCAATTATGTCGCCTTGTTCTTTAACCAAGATAGCATGAATAGCGGGGTGGTTACCTACCAGCTTAACGGGACGGGGCGAACCATCCATGTTATTACGGGACTAACTCCAAATACCGTGTACGAAGTCAAAGAAATGGTTAACGGCCAAACGACGACCCGTAATGTGCGTACCGAGGTAAACTTTCAAAAATGGGATTACAAAGGAGTTGCCCCTAATCCGAGTGAGGGAGTTTTGTATTTTGAAAGCGATCTGAACGGAGCAGAAACGTTTGTGCTGACACCCTACGGGGCAAATGATAGCGAACCCCCGAGCAAGCCGAAAGGCCTGCGGCTAAAATAGTTGACCTCCGAATATCTTTCATTCCGAAAAGCCATGAACCACGGAAAGGCAAATAATTATTTGCCTTTCCCTGAATTTTTTGTTACTTCCAATAAAAAACACCAAAGCAGAAATTTTTATTAATGATCTATTTTCTCGTTACCATCGATACCGAAGAAGAACGTGAGTGGGGAGGCGATTATCTGGATCACTCCCGTTACACGGTCAAAAACATTACCTATTTGCCCCCGCTGCAGGAATTGTTCGACCGGCACGGGGTGCGGGCGACCTATTTAATCGATTATCCGGTGGCCATCGATTTGGAAGCCATGCGCATTTTAAGAGAATTCCAGGAAAAGCATCGGGCGGAAATCGGATTGCATCTGCATCCGTGGGTCAATCCGCCCTACGAAGAAGAGCGCACGCTGGCTGCCACCTTTCCCATGAATCTCCCACCTGAGTTGCAGCTTAAAAAATTGCGCGTACTCAGCGATGCCATCGCTCAGGCGACCGGCCAAAAGCCGGTAACCTACCGCGCCGGACGCTACGGGTTTAATGAAAGCAGCGTGCCTGTACTGGAAGAAATCGGGGTAACGGTCGACAGCAGTGTGGTGCCGTTCCGACGGGCCAAACAACCGTTCGAACCGGACTTCGGCTACCTGCCCTCCATCGAACCGTACCGTCTGAATCGGGAAAATATTCGTAAAAGCGGCGATTCTCCCGTTCTGGAGGTGCCGGTGACGGTCGGCTTTAGCAAACGTGTGCCGCGCTGGCTGGAGGCGCATTACACAGATTTGCCCAATATCGGTTTGCGGCGTTTGCTCAAAAAGCTGTTCGATGTCGATTTGTATTGGTTACGCCCCTCGTATGCCAATTTGCAGCAGATGATTCAGTTGAGCGACACACTCATCCGTTCCGGCGTTTCATTTTTGAATATGATGTTTCATTCCAACGAACTGATGCCCGGCGGCTCCAAATATTGCCGCACGCAAAGCGACGTAGATCACTACTTGCAACGTCTGGATGCCTATTTTTCTTATTTGAAAGAGCACCACGAAATCCGATTTGTTTGTTTGCAAGAAATGGCATCGCTTTACGGGGAAAAAAACATTCGTTGAAATAAGGGCCCTGTCTCCGGCTCTTGCTCTGTGATTTACAGAGAAAGGCAAGTGCGGAATACGGGGCAGGTCGTCAAAGCAAAAGAGAACTCCATGCACATTCTTCTTACCGGAAGTACCGGATTCATCGGTAAAAATGTTTTGCAGGCCTTTTTGAATGCCGGCTACGAAGTGACCGCATTGGTGCGTCCGGAAACCTTACGTACCAACCAACCCGAGGAAAACCCGCGATTGCATTACGTTAGCGGTTTGTTTTACGATCCGGATGTTTTAAGCGCCATCGAAGGGCATCTCGATGCGGTGGTGCACATGGCTGCCATTCGTGGCGCGGGTAAGGCTAAAAAAGAGGACTACCTTCGGGTGAACATCGAAGGTACGCGCGCTTTGCTTGATTTTGCTCTGAGCAAAAAAATACCCCGCTTTTTGTACTTGAGTACCGTCGGGGTTTTGGGGACTATTCCCGGGGAACTTCCGGCTGCGCCGAACCACACGCCCGCCCCTGACGGCCCGTACCACCTTTCCAAATGGGAAGGGGAAAAACGCGTGCGTCAGGCCCATGACGGGCGGCTGCGCACGCTCGTTTTGCGTCCCACCATTACCTACGGCCCGGGCGACACAGGCTTTATTCCGCGCATGATCCGTTTTGTGCAAAAGAAGCGCCTTTTTCTGCCTAAGGCCAATGTGAACATTCATCTGCTGTCGGTACAGCGGTTGGCCCGGCTGATCGTGCAGGTGTTGGCGCTGGATTTGTTTAACGGCGGCGTGTACCACGTGGCCGACCGTCAACCGGTGGAAATTCATGCCCTGGCCGATTTGATTGCCCGTTACGCGGGCGGTGGTTATCGTACCATGCCCCGGTCGTTTTTTGCCTGGGCGGCGCGTTTTTTTACCTTGCTGGGCCGCGCCGATTTGACCACCGGTGTGCGCCTGCTGAGCGAGAGCTGGTATTACGACATTTCGCAAACGGTGGAAGATCTGCTGTACGAACCCGGTGAAACGTTTGCGCACCTTAAAACCCTGCTTGAAAATATGGGGGACGGTCATGCCTGAATCCAGAGCCAATTTTTTCTTTCCCATTACCGATACCTGGCCCTCCTATTTTGACGATCCCGACGAAGGCCTGGGAACCGTTTACGAACGCATGTTGCTGCATCGTTTTTTTGAACGCTTGAAAAATCGGTTTGGCATCCGTTCGGTACTGGAAGTTCCCTCGTTCGGCATGACCGGGGTAAGCGGACTAAACAGCCTGTGGTGGGCGCAACAGGGAATTCGTCCGGTGGTTGTGGATAATGATGTTCAGCGTCTGGAAAAGGTGCGCGGTGTTTGGCGCGAACTGGGGCTTTCGGCGCATTTTGTGTTGAGCAAAGACTTTGTACCGCTTCCGTTTGCCGACGGAGCCTTTGATTTTAGTTACAATTTTGCCGCTTTGTGGTTTGTCCCGCATTTGCAGCCGTTTTTGCGGGAAATGAGCCGGGTGACCAAAAAGGTGATTTTCATCAGCGTGCCCAATCGCGCGGGGATTGGCTACCAACTGCGTTTGCATTGGCCGGGCAGTCCCAAACCGCCGTTGCAATTCCGAAACATCACAGAAAAAAACTTCGTGCGGCCGCTTGCGGAATTGGGCTGGAAACTAACGGAAAAGGGCTTTTTCGACATCCCCCCCTGGCCCGATTTTCCTTTGAAAAAAGAAGTGCTGCTGCAAAAATTAAAACTGGGCTTTTTGCTGAAACGATTAAAGGCAAACGAAAATGAGACGAAAGGTAGAACCAGCATTGTCGATTATTTTTCGGGGGAGCGGCCGGAGCTGGATCGCGAAGTTTTGAGGTTCGGATTTTTGGAAAACGCCCCCTGGCCTGTGCGTTTGCTGTGGGCGCACCATCGGTTTTACATTTTTACGAAAGAGTGAGATGATTTCCGTTATTATTCCCTCGTACAATTCGGAAAAAACGATTGCCCGCTGTTTGCTTTCGTTGAAAACACAAACCTACGAAGGCGAGTACGAAATTATTGTGGTGGACAGTTCGCGGGATCGTACGCCGGAAATCGTGCGGGAGCGTTTCCCGGAAGTGGATTTTTACCATTTGCCGCAAAAAACCGATCCCGGGACGGCCCGCAATTTTGGCCTTGACAAAAGCCACGGCGATATTATTTGTTTTATCGATTCCGATTGTGAAGCTTCGCCCGATTGGCTGGATCAGTTGATTTCCATTCACGAATCGTATCCGTACGAAGCGGTGGGAGGCTCGGTGGAAAACGGCAACGAACCCGATGCCGAAGTGGCCTGGGCCGGCTACATGGCCGAATTTCGGGAGTTTTTGCCCGACTATCCGGCGCGGGAAGTCAATCACATTCCCACCTGCAACATCTCTTACAAACGCTCGGTTTTCGAGCGCATCGGGCGGTTCAATGCCGCTTTTTATCCGCAGGAAGATCTGGAATTCAATTACCGTCTGCGTAAGGCCGGGGGCAAAATCTTTTTCATCCCTTCGGCAAAAATTCACCATCACCATCGCACGGCGCTCAAAGCTTTTTTGCAGCATCAAAAACGGGTGGGAAAAGTGACCGCGCAGGTGCTGCAACTGTTGCCGCTGGAAGGGGCCTTTCTGGTCAAAAATCCGCTTTTGGCAACGGCGGCCGTTCCTTTTTTGCCGTTTGTCAAATGGTGGCGCACCGTTAAAATATTTTCACGCTGGAGACCCGAATTGTTAAAACAACATCCCGTGGCCGTGGCTATCTTGGGGTTAGGATTGTTCCCCTGGGCCCGGGGATTTTTACAAGGAGCCTGGACAAGAGTTCATGGAATCGAAACGTCCGTTGGTCATCATTCCCACGTGGAATGAAGCCAAAAACATCGGGATTTTGCTGGACGAAATCGTTCGCTTGTACCCGCAGGTGGATGTGCTGGTGGTTGATGCGCATTCCACGGACGGTACCGGTGATGTGGTGCGGGAGAGAAGCGCCAGACATCCTCAAATTCATTTGATCGAGCATTCCGGGCCGGGGCGCTTTGGCGAAGCCTTGCAGGCGGGATTCAAATTCGCACTAAAACACGGCTACGATCCCGTTCTGACCATGGATGGCGATCTGTCGCATTCGCCACATTACTTGAAGGATTTTTTTGCCGCTTGCGACCGCTACGATTTGGTGATTGGCAGCCGTTATGTGGACGGCGTGCGCGTGGAAGGCTGGCGTTTCCGCAAGCTGCTGGTCAGTAAATTGGCCAACATGTTCGTTTCGTACATTCTGGTCAAACCTATCTGGGATTTTACTTCGGGCTTTCGTTGTTACCGGCGCAAGCTATTGGAATCCATTAATCTGGATGAGATTTACAAAGAAGCCTACATCGCCCAGATTCAACTGTTGCACCTGGCCTACCAAAATCACTTTCGTGTAAAAGAAATTCCTACCATTTACCGCGGCACGCCGGAGGCCATTTCCAAAGTAAGCGCCCATACGCGCTTTAAAACCTTGCGCTACGTGTTCAAATTTCGGGCGCCCTGGTGGGAGATCATCCGCCATTTTGCCTACCTGAAGCGGGAGTACGAACGCTTTGTGGACGAGTACGAAGAGTTTGTCAATCCGCCGGACTTGAAGAACGACGGCACGTTCGAAGTCAAGGATTTTTACCGCGTGAGCATCGGAGTAATGGCCTACAACGAAGAAAAGCTGATCGGCAAGTGTTTGAGCGCTTTGCAAAAGCAGAAGCTGCAAAGCGGAGCCATTGAAGAAATCATCGTTATTTCCTCGGGCTCGACCGACCGCACCAACGAAATTGTGCAAGAGTTTGCGGCCAAAGACCCGCGCATTCGCCTGATTGTTCAGGAACAGCGTTTGGGTAAGGCCAGCGCCATCAATGCGTTTTTGCAGGTGGCCAAAGGCGATATTGTCATTGTGGAAAGTGCGGACACCATCGCCAGCGAGCAGGCTGTGGAGGAACTGATCCGGCCGTTCAAAAATAAAGAAATCGGCATGGTGGGGGCGCATCCCGTGCCGGTGAACAAACCCAACCGCTTTGTGGGCTACTGTGTGCACAAGTTGTGGGAGTTGCACCATTACATGGCCTCGGCCAGGCCCAAATGCGGCGAAATGGTGGCCTTTCGCAACATTGTTTCGCGCATTCCCAAATACACGGCCGTGGACGAGGCCGCCATCGAAGCCATTATTTCCAAAGCCGGGTTAAAGCTGGCCTACGCTCCGCAAGCCATTGTGCACAACAAAGGGCCGGAAACCATTCGCGATTTTTTTAAGCAACGGCGACGCATTGCCAGTGGGCACCGTCATTTGAACGCCCTGTTCGGCTACCGGGTAACATCGATGAATACGAAAACCATTGCCAGGCTGGTCTGGAAAACGCAACGCTGGAATCCGCGCGATATGTTTTTTACCTTTTGGCTGATTGTCATCGAAGCGCTGGCCCGCTTTTTGGGTATGCTCGATTTTTACCTGCGGGACAAGAATCCATTCATCTGGGATATTTCGCTGAGCACCAAACACATTGAAGAGACCTGAAAAAGGCGGCCCAAAGGGAAAAAACGGGACGGGCGGACTTTCGCATTTCTCGCTGCCGCGGTGGAATTTCTTGTTATACCGCTTATAATAAAAACCTCAAAAACATAATAATGTTGTAAAAAGGCATATTTTCTATTATCTTTTTTAAAAAAATTGATGAGGATAAAATGAGTGTAAAACAAATAAATAAAAAAATAAAAAAAGTTCCCCCTCATTTATTGCCGGAAATAATGGATTATATTGATTTTTTGATAAATAAATACGGCACATCATCAAAAGATAAGAAACCATTTAAATTTTCATGGCAAGGTGGCTTGTCCGAAATATCCAAGAAATATTCATCTGTTGATTTACAACATAAGGCGATGGATTGGCGTTGATGTATTTGCTGGATACCAATATATTTCTTGAGATTCTGTTGGACCAAGAAAAAAGTTCAGAATGTAAAGAATTTTTAATCAAGCATTACGATAAAATTCAGATTTTTCCTTGCATTCAATAGGAGTCATTTTATTCAGATACAAGAAAAGGGAAATATTTAAAGAATTTATTCAAGACGTAATTTCAGAAATAAAAGTTCTAAACTTACCTTCCACTGAGTATCATACATTTTCAGAAGAAACCCTTTCTATGAATCTTGATTTTGACGATTTATATCAATACAGTGTGGCTAAATATTACGACTTACAGATTGTCACAATGGATTCTGATTTTAAACAAATAAAAGATATTAAAGTAATATTCCTATAACTAAAATAAAACCTGAAACAGGGGCGGTATAACGAATAGGCTTTGCACCGGACGCTGCCACGCGCCCAGGTTTTAGCCATTTTGCATTTGTATTAAGGGTGGCAGCGCCGGTGAAACGCAGGCCATTCCCCCGATTTCCTAAGAACGTAGTCCTTGCGAAATGACAACCTTATTACCGCTCGCCTGTTACAATTTAACCACTTAACGAAAGACAGACTTCAAACACGATTGTCCATGAAAAAAAACAATGACATATTTTACCTCATCTTGCTTTTGGGGTTGGGGCTGCGTCTCTACTTTGCCTTTTCCAGTCATTACATTTCGCCGGACGGAACGCAGTACGCCCGCCTGGGTTACCACCTGTGGCATGAGTTTCAGTACGTCAGTCAGGGCAGCCAGTTCCCGGATATCGTGCAGCCACCCCTGTACCCGGCAACTCTGGGATTTTTCACCTTGTTCGTCTCGCCGGAATATGCCGGAAAACTGGCCTCGATTATTTTTGGTTTGCTGCTCATTGCGGCCGTGTTTCGTTTTACCCGCTGGCTAAGCGGGAATGAGCAAGCGGCCAATGCAGCCGCTCTGTTTGTGGCTTTAAATCCCGGATTGGTGGCCGTTTCTTCGCAGGTGGCCAGCGAGTCCTTGTTTTTCTTTCTTTTGTTTGCGGCCTTTGCCGCGGTGCTTCGCTACCTGCGCCGCCCATCTTTTAAAACGGTGCTTTGGGCCGGTTTGCTCTTTGGGTTGGCCGTTTGGACCCGACCGGAAGCCTTGCTCTATTTTGCCGTGAGTGCCCTGATTTTACTCATCGAGCGTGTACGCTGGCGCCACTGGCTGGGTTTTGTGGCCGTGAGCCTTGTGTTCTGGGGCGCCTATTTTGCCTGGAGCAGCACGCAATTGGATCGTTTTACGTTGTACCCCAAACTGGATTTTGTGCGCGCGCAGGGCGCATTGGCCCGGCATTTTGCAGCTTCGGATAGGGGCAGCGGTCACCGAATGTCGCATTTGGCCCGGGAAGATCGTTTTCGCTATTCCTTAACGCCCGACGGTCGGGAACTGGCTGCCGATGCTCTTTTTTTGAAGGGAGATCGCCGAATTCTGGGCGCCCAGGGCACCTCCCGAATTCCGGCCAAAACAAAATTACGACGGGCCGCCGAACATTACGTGCAAAACGCAAGACTGGCTGCCGGAAAATTTTTGCATGGTAAGGCCTTTCCGCTGCTGTACTGGATTTTTTTGCTGGCCGGTTTGTGGGGGCTTTCGCTGCGTAAGTACCGCCGGGAGGTGCGGGCGGGAGTGCTTTTTTTGCTGCCGCTCGCGTTGATCGTATTTTCCAACACAGAGCAGCGTTTTTTTTACATCGTACCGATTTTGGCCGCGCCCCTGCTGGGACGCGGTTTGCTGCAAACGGCCCGGTTTCTCAATGCGCATAAAAATCGCCGGGGGAGTTGGATTGTACTGCTTTTATTGTTATTTTTGGGTATGCTTCCCGGCTATGGGGACATCGCAGGGAAAACGCAACGGAAAGACTATTATTTTCAAGCGGGAAAATGGTTGCGTGCACACGTACCTCCGGGCGAACGGGTGGCGGCCACGGTGCCGCAGGCCGTCTTTTTTGCCGGACGAAATTACTGCGTGCTTCCTTTTGCTCCGCTGGATTCGTTGCGCAACTATGTCCGCGGGAAAGATGTGGATTTTATTTTGCTCGAAGATGGCGATTCGCTGCGACGGCCGAATGTGAACCAAAACGCATTGCCTTCATTCGTAGAAAAAAAAGAAACGGCAATCATAAACAAGCATCGATTTATTTTGTTGCGTGTTAAGAAGGAGTAAGCAATGAAAGACAGAATGCAGAGCATTAAAAAACGCATTGACGAAGAAATCGAAAAGCGTCTGCAAAACGACAATCCGCTCGTCGAAGCCCTGTACAAATCCGCGGCCTATTCCGCGGCCGGCGGCAAACGGATTCGGGCGATTTTTATTATGTTGGTGGGCGATTTGTTCGACGTACCCGAAGAAAAACTGATCAATTCGGCATGTGCCATCGAATTGATTCATGCCGCCTCGCTCATCATGGACGATTTGCCGTACATGGACGATTCCCAATTGCGTCGCGGCAAACCGGCCAATCACGTGGTTTTTGGTCAGGATGTGGCGCTTTTGGCCAGCATTGGCTTGCTTTCCGAAGGCATGCAAACCGTCTTGGGCGATGAGGGGCTTTCGGCTGAGGAACGGTTGCAAGTGGGACAGGTTCTCAGTGCTTCGTTCGGTTTTAACGGATTGGCTGCGGGCCAGTTTGTGGATTTGAAACTGAAAGACAAGCATGTGGATTTTGAAATCATCGAATTCATCAATCAGAAAAAAACCGCGGCCTTGTTTTCCGCGGCCGGTAAAATTGCCGCCATTGTAGGGCATGCCGACGAGCAGAAGATGAAGGCCATTCAGGATTTTGCCGACGATATCGGCTTTGCCTTCCAGATTGTGGACGACATGCTGGATGTGATGGGCAAAGAAAAAGTGGTGGGTAAAACCGTGGCTCAGGACAAGATGAATTTTGTGAAACTGGTCGGCGCCGACGAAGCCAAAAAGTATCTGGACGAATACCATCAGCGGGCCGTAAAGGCTCTGGATGTGTTCGGCAAAAAGGCCGACGGGTTGAAAGAATTGAGTCAATATTTGATTGAACGTGTCCGGTAAATATCGATTTAAAACGGCAAAAAAGGGACGAGGCACCGCTGCGCTTCGTCCCGCTTTGTTTTTGATTCTTGCAGTCCTGCCGCTTTTGTTTGCGCTGACCTCTTTTACTGCCTCCCGCAAGCAATTTGTGCCTTCCTTTAAACGAGACGATTTTAATCGCCGCCACGATTGGTGGCAGTATCACCGCGACGGAAGTGCGGCCGGGGACGCGCAGGCCATTGTGAATGGCAAGGGGTATTTGCGCATCCGTTTGAAAAATCCTGTCTCCGACAAAGAATGTAATGTGGGTATCTCCGATTTTCAGAATATTTACGGCAAACGATTTTCGTATTTAAACATGGAGGCCCGCGTGCGTTTGCTTACGCCCATGCAACCCGGCAGCCGGGGATGGGGCTTCTGGAAAAGCCGCAAAAAGGCCAAGTCGCACACTCTGGCCTGGTTCATGCAACAAAAGGATCCACAAGAACCGAAGCTTTCCTGGAGCATGGTCGGTACCATTGCGGGCAAGCAGCGAAGGGTTACGGTTTGGCCGGTTGACACGGCCTGGCATGTGTACCGCATCGAACGTGATTTGGCCCTGCGCCGCACGCGTTATTGGATCGACGATTCTTTGGTGCTGGAAACGCCCGGGCTGGCTCCGGGTGAGCGGTTGTCGTTTCATCTCTGGATTGACAATCAGGTGTATTCGCGTCGGGGAGTAAAGCGCACGGGCTGGTCGGGAAGCAGCGCGCTGGTTGCGGATTACGTGCAAATTAGCACGCAACGGCATTTTCCCGCTTCCGCTCCGGAGCAGATGCACTGGCCCGTTGCTTTGTATCGGGCGTTTAACCGGATTGTGCACGGAAAAGGAACGTATCCGGTCGGTACGTTTCCTTTTCGTACGATCGGCGACACGGTGCGTGTGATTCTTACGGCGCGGGCAGAGAATTTAATGCCATTCGACAAGCCCGATTGTTTACGGGCCTTTTTGGACGGAAGAGAAGTGAAGGCTCTTGCGTTTGACGGCCGGAGAGATCGCGGAACGGACGAAAGCCGGGTGGCGGTTGTGCCCTTGCTTGCGGGCGAGCACACGTTAAAATTAACAGGGCAAAGCACGCCGCTACTTTACGATGTTTTGATTGTGGACGGGCCGGGAAAAATGGTTTTGAACAAAGGCCGGAGAGAATGGGACGAAAAGACCTTCTTCTGGCACACCGCTGTTTCCAAACCCGGCAAGGCCATACTTTACGCGGCGGTTCGTGCCGACGAGACCGACGGGCAGGAAGGTGAATTAGACTTACGCCTGCAGGGCACGGCTTTGTCCGGAAGGCGGCACTTTACATTCCGGGGCAGGGAGCAATTCGGAGACACACGCACGATTGTGCGGGAGTTGGAATTAAAAACGGGGCGGCTGGAAATCCACGCAAAACGTCGGGGGCATGCGCACCTTGAACGGTTGTTTTTGTTTTTGGCAGAGGGAAGCGAAAAATAGTGCAATTTTTTCTTGACGTGAAAAGTCGCAGAGAATTGGCAGAATAGGTTTCATGGAATTTTTACGTAAATATCTCGGCTGGCGGCATTGGGCCGTGTTTTATTACAACGCCGTACTCGAAAATTTATTTGTCGTTTTTTACATTGCTTTGGCACAGGAACGCTACGCGGGAGCATTTGTGCTCGATACCCTGGTGCTTCTTGTCTTTAGCATTTTGGCCACGACCTACGGGTATTTGATTAACGATTTTTCCGATATCGAGCTGGATCGTCAACACGGGAAGGCCAACACCTTTGAGAATGATTCTCGCGCCAAGGCGGTGACGGTTCTTTTGGCCGTAATCGTGTTAAGCGTGCTTTCCTGCTATCCTTTGTGGCAACGGCCGTATTTTGTGCCGTTGGCACTCGTCTGGTTTTTGATTGCCACGTTTTACAGCCTGAAACCGGTGCGCTTGAAAGAACGGGGAACGGTGGGAATCGTTTTTGTGGTTATGGCGCAGCGGGTGTTGCCCGTGCTCATCATTTTTGCTACGTTTCGTTTTTGGCATCTCGGAGATGTCCTGCTTTTGACGCTGTACATTTTGTTCCGCGGATTGTCGTCCGATGTGAACCATCAGTTGCAAGATTACCACCGTGACCGGCAAACCGGTACCGCTACTTTTGCCGTGAGCAAGGGCTACCGGACGGTGCGGCGGCTTTTCTATTTTTCTTTGAGTTCCGAGCGGATTTTGCTGGCGGTTATTCTTGTTTACATGAATTTGCGGCTTCCCCTTGAATTTTGGTGGGCCAAAGGATGGCTGTATTTGTTAAGTGCCATTTATTTTGCGGCTTTAACGGTCTTTTGGCTTCGTTCCCTGCGCCATCCTGCCGAACGGCAGGCCAATCCCTTTGAGCCGGGAAGACGCGATCTTGTACAATTTTTGCATCATGCTTATCCTTCGGTTTTGCTCCCTGTTGGCCTGAATGTCCTTCTTACGTTCATGTATTTACCGTTTTTTGCGTTATTGTTGATTCAAATCATGGCGAAGCGCCTCTATTCGACCGATATTATTAAAAATAATTTTTTGGTACGAACCATAGTCAAAATTTGGAAACCGTGAGGTGATTCGCATGAAATCACTTTTAATCGCATTGCTTTTAACAACTTTTGCTTTTGCCCAGACATACATTATTCCCGATCTTCAGCGCGATGATTTCAAAAATCTCAAGACGTGGTGGACGGTGAACATCTGGGGTATCAACCACACCTGGGCCATTCCCAACGGCTATTTTATTGCCAATTTGAACAATCCGCTTGACGGCGGCCAAGGGGGCTCGTTGCAATCGGACGGCGAGGGCATGGAGAATATCGGCTTTAGTACGGCTTACACCATGATGGTGTACGGCAAAGACGACACCATCGATGCGCGTATTCGCATCAAATATTTAACGCCGCTTTTGCCCGGCAGCCGCGGCTACGGTTTGTGGCATTCGGAGGCGGTGCCCATTACCATCAATCAGGCTACCTGGTTCATGGAGCAAAAGGCAGACACTTCGTACGATTGGGCGCCGGAAGAAAATTGGTGGTACGGCCGTATTTCGCGCGGGGTTTCGGAAAGCAACGAGGTGAAGGCCACGCCTCCGGTTTCCAATCAGGAATGGCATTACTATCGGATTTACCGCAAGGGCAGGGAATTCTACGAACTGTATGTGGACGACAATCCCAATCCGCTGGTTCATGCCACGCCGGAAGATTTGGGCGGAATTCTGAACGAGGATTTCGGTTTTAATTGCTGGAATGACAATTTGGTTTATCATCACACGCAGAATGCCTATTCGGGTAACGATACCATTGAGGTTTATTACAATGGCTGGCTGGGCACCTGTACGTTTATCGTGGATTTTGTGGAAATTCTGAAAGGAAATTACAAATACGGACATTCGGTACCGCCGCAAGGGCCCGTGCGTTTGCGCGAAGTGATTAATGAAATCGACAACGGGGTAGAGGACGGTTTGTGGAAAGGGCCGTACGATTTTACGGTGAGTGGCGGGCGCTGCCTGATTTTGGCCACGGGCAAGGCGGAAAATCTGGATCAGTACGATGATGACGACGATTTGAAAATGGTTTTGGACAGTACGGATTTTGGCTACAACACGTCGCGCAGTTGGGACGGCAATACTGATGACGGGCAGCCCAAAACGATAATTATCGATACGGTTCTGAGCGCTGGTAGTCATCAATTGAGTTTTTACAGCGAGGTAACGCCGATTTTGTACGATGCCACGGTCCTGGAATCGCCTCACGGAGATGTGGTGGTGAATCAGCAATTAAACGAAACCGCTCCGGCGGGCAGCAACAATTATTTGTGGAAGACCTTTACCTTTAATTGCGATTCCGGTATGGTGGCCGTGTACATTAGCGGCAGTGCCGACGAAGAACCCGGCTGGGATTACATGAACGACAACATCGACAGTACCGATGACGACGAACTGCGGGTGATGATCGATGACATCGATTACGGCTGGGGAACAGACAGTGCCATGGTTGGCAATACCCTGTTCGGAGACAGCAAAACCATTTTAATCATGCAAAACCTACCTGCCGGTACCCACACTCTCAAATTGTACGCCAACGAAACGCCTACCGTTTACAACGTGGTGGTTTATGTGGAGAACAAGGAAGGTACCAGCGCCATTCGCGGAACGGATGGCGGCGCGGAGGTTAAAACATTTCGTTTGGGCAACAACTATCCCAATCCTTTTAATCCGACTACTACCATTCCTTTCACATTACCCGAAGCCGAAAGGGTGCGCCTGGCTGTTTACGATATTAAGGGACGATTGATTCGCGTGCTTGCCGATCGGAGGTTTTCCCGGGGAGGCCATACGGTTCGTTGGGACGGACGGGATGCGCGGGGGAACGAAGTGGCCTCGGGCGTGTATTTTTACCGTTTGAGCGCCGGAAAATACCGAACAGTGCGCAAGATGATTAAATTGCAATAAATCGGATTCGACCCCGGAAGGCGTTTAAAGTTGGCCGACGGCTTTGTCTTTTTGCGATGCAATTTAATTCGCAAATAAATGGAGATTGCATGTTAGAAAAATTAGGCCTGGCGATTCTGTTTTTCGCATTAAGCCTGCAGGCCCAAACCTACATTGTGCCCGATTTACAGCGGGATGATTTTACACAGACATCATTGGATAGTTGGTGGAAAAGCTCTATTTGGCCTCCGAACAGCACCGAACACCACTTAACGGTCAACGGTGCCTATCTTAAAGCCGATTTAGTTAATCCATTAGATGGCGCCAGTGGAGGGCGGTTGCAATCCGATTATTCGGGCATGGAAAACGTCGGCTTCGCTTCGGCTACGGATCGTGTTTACAACAAAGAAATGGTGATCGATGTGACCATGCGAGTGCGCACGTTAAATGCATTACCCGTTGGTAGCCGCGGCTGGGGGACCTGGCGCTCGGAGGGCGTGCCCGTTACTGTAAATCAAAGTGTGTGGTTCATGGAACAAAAGGCCCATCCCGATTCTTCCTGGGCCAGCACTGAAACATGGTGGCGCGCACGGACCGAACGTGGTGTGGACGATCAAAACGATAAATACACCGACCTGACCGTTGACAATACGCTCTGGCATACCTACCGTGTGGTGCGTTATTCGGATGGCACAAGTAGCGCTTATTATGATCATTATATTGACGGTACATTGGTACAGCATATTACGCCGGCAGATTTCGACACGTTGGCCGTTTTGAACGAAGATTACGAATTCCATTGCTGGAATGATAATCTGGTTTACCATTTCATCGATCGCACTTCATCGGGACTGCCCGATACGATCGAAGTTTTTTATAACGGCTGGATTGACACCAGCAGCTTTCTGGTCGATTTCGTGGAAATACGCAAAAATGGTTACGATCCGAGTTATGAGGTCGCTCCGACGGACGATAGCGATTTTCTGCGATTGCGATCGTACGAAAGTGAAATTGACGACGGGACTAATGACGGGCTATGGAAATCTTACTCCTTCGATACGTTCGGCGGCAATACGTATGTCGTAATTACAGCCAAGGCCGAAACCTATGATGGCTATCAGGACGATGATGATTTGAAAGTGGTCATCGACGGCAGTGATTACGGGTACGATAATGCCAATAGCTGGAATGGCGACACGGACGACGGCTTACCCAAAACATTGGTCTTTACTCCCACACTTAATTCCGGGTCGCACACACTGGAATTGTACAGCCAAACAACGCCGATTTTGTACGATGTCAACGTCCTTTCTGCGACTGACGGTTCGCTTGTGCTGGACCAGACACTCAATGAAACGGCCCCTTCTGGCAGCAATGATTACCTCTGGAAGAGCTTCTCTTTTGATTGCGATGCCGGTCCCGTTGCCATTTACGTAAGCGCCAGCGCCGATCATGAATCCGGCTGGGATTATTTGAATGCCGATATCGACAGCACGGATGACGACGAACTACGCATTATGCTGGACAATACAGACTTTGGCTGGGGCGGTAGCAACGGATTTGTCGGTAATGCATTACATGGCGACGTCAAAACGGTTCTGATCAAAGATACCCTTGCCGCCGGGAGTCACACGCTGAAACTGTACGCTAACGAAACTCCTACCGTTTTCCGCGTGATTGTCTTTGCCCAAAACGGTGATTATTCCTTGCCGGTTGCTCTTTCGCAATTTAATGCTTCGTTACAAAAAAACGAAGTACGCCTGCAATGGAAAACCGAAAGTGAAGTGAATAACATGGGCTTTCATCTTTTTCGGGCGGTTACCGAAGACAGCGTGTCACCGGCAGAAAACGCATTTTCCCGAATCACTACGTCGCTGATTCCGGGGCAGGGAAGTAGCCCTGTATCTCACACCTATGTATTTGTCGATTCCTTCGGAGCCGAACAGAACCGATACTTATGGTATCGTCTGCAATCGATCGATTTGAACGGCAGCAAGCATACGTTGGCCACAACTGTCGTGCACAATGTGTCCACAGCGGTGATTCAGGCATTTCGCTTGTTCCCCAATTTCCCCAATCCGTTTAATCCCGCCACGACCATCCATTTTGTTCTACCCGAAATGCAAAAGGTGACGGTAGAGATTTTTGACGTCCAGGGCCGAAAAGTGCGTCTTTTGTGGGATGGCGATCTACCCGCCGGTGAACATCGTTTGTTGTGGAACGGGAGAACCGATAGCGGATTGCCGTTAAGCTCCGGGCTGTACTGGTGCCGCGTGCGCACCGGTGATGAGCAACATCTGCACAAAATGGTCCTTTTAAAATAGAAATTTCTCCATTAACCACTTACCTTTTAACCAATTAACTATTGAAGCATGCGTCGAAACGATTTTTTCTATTGGTTGCAAAGCATTTTGGGTGCCCATCCGTCGTTGTATTATCCGGTGTTTGCCCGCAAATATCCGTTTAATCAAATGGCCGTGACTCGGGAAACACAGATCTGCATCGAGGGATTTCCCCGTTCGGCCAATTCGTACACGGTGGTTGCCTTTCGTTTGGCTAATCCGAATGTTAAAATTGCCCACCATTTGCACGTACCGGCGCAGCTGATTCGGGCGGCGCAACAGGGGATTCCGGCGGTTTTACTTGTGCGCGATCCGCTTGAGGCGGTGGCGTCGTTTTTGGTGTTCCAGAATTCTTCCGATGCCGACCTGTATTTGCAAACCTACATTCGTTTTCACCGTCATCTGCGCAATTTGGCGGATTCGTTTGTCGTTGCCGATTTTTTAACGGCCACTCAAAATGTCAATGCCATTGTGCGGGCCCTCAATCGTAAATTTTCGACAAAATTCAAAGAATTGGAATTAAACGAGGAAAATCACCGCCGCATTTTTGTCCGTCTTAAAGAAGTGAACGAGCAATTTTTCCCGGGGCAGGCCAACAAGGCCATGTATCCGGACATGGCGCGGGCCAAGGCCAAAGAACGCGCCTTAAAGCTGGTGGAACAAAGCGATCGCCTGGCAGTGGCGCGGGATGTGTATCGTTGGTGGCAAGAACGCAGCGTTTGAAAAACGGAGCATGAACGGGAACATTCACAGGAAGCAGCGGGTATTATTGGTTTTAATTCTGCTCATCACGCCGGTGGGTTTTTTGAGCAAAGCCTATCACGGTCCTGCGGCGCATTGGGTGAATGATTCGCTAAGCGGGGCCCTGTATGTGATTTTTTGGTGTTGGGTGGTTGCCTTTTTATTGCCACGTGCGCGGGCAAGCCGCATTGCCATTGCGGTGTTCGTAGGCACCTCGTTATTGGAGGTCACTCAGTTGTGGCATGCGCCGTTTTTGCAATACCTGCGTTCGTTTTATTTGGGGAAAGTTATTCTGGGAACAACGTTTGCCCCGAGCGATTTTTTTTATTACGCTATCGGGGCGGGTATTGCCTTTTGGAGTTTAAAACGATTGGAAGCCGGAGGCACGTCGTAGTTGGTTTTATGCCGCAAAATGTCAGCAATTTGGCTGGCGGGCAGAAATCGTTAAAACGATTTGCCTGAAAAAAAAGTCGGTGGAAGGGGAGCGAGAGAAAACCGTTTAAACGGTTTCTCTCTCCCACGGGTATCTTAAAACTGAGTTCTGAGATGATGTCGAAAAGCGAAGAGCGCTATCGGAAATATTCGGATGCGGACCTGGTGCGCATGGCCCTAAAAGACAAAGAAAGTTTCTACTTTTTGATGAAACGCTACGAATCCAGGTTGATGCGTTACATTCGCCACGCCACCAATGTCAGTCCGCAGGAAGCCGAAGATCTGTTACAGGAAATTTTTATTAAAGTTTATCGGAATTTGAACGGATTCGACGCACGTCTTTCCTTTTCCGGATGGATTTACCGCATTGCGCACAATGAAGTGGTGAATTACTACCATAAAAACAAACGTCGGCTTAATCATGAGGAAATAGCGGCAGACGATGGAGAAGCGGAAGTACTGGCAGAATTGATAAGCGACGAACCGGACGGTTTTGAAAAGATGGCCAAGGAAGAAGAGACGCGAAAAATAAAACTCGTTTTGGAAAAATTGCCGCAAAAATACAGAGATGTGCTTATCCTTTATTATTTGGAAGGATTAAGCTACTCCGAAATCAGCGATGCGCTGCGCAAGCCCGCGGGCACCGTGGCCACACTGTTAAACCGCGCCAAGACAAAATTCAGAACCC
>Ga0256914_1000196_pt1 | contig 58064 bp, 48 predicted proteins | sample HulkmetaG_FD_191571 | JGI IMG/M metagenome (GOLD analysis project Ga0256914, IMG submission 191571) | Hydrothermal chimney microbial communities from Main Endeavour vent field at the Juan de Fuca Ridge, Pacific Ocean - Hulk | ecosystem: Environmental > Aquatic > Marine > Hydrothermal vents ...
CCCTGGGCGAACGGCTGCGCCGCTTCGCCCTGCCGGTCCGCACCCATCGCCCTTCCCGTCAGCTGCGGGAAGAACCGGCGGCCCGCTGCCTGCTGACCCTGACCAAACTGGCCCACCCCCACTGGCGGCAGCCTCCGCCGCCCGCGGATGTGGCCCACACCCTGAGCCTGGTCATCGCCGAGATGGACCCGGTCCGCGCCCACCTGCTGACCGGCATCGTCTACCGCATCCGCGACGGCCAACCGGTGCTGACGCCCTTCCACCTCATCCGCCCCGAAATGCGGAAGCGGATCGGCGACCTGCCGGGGAGGCGGTACGATGAGCTGCGGCAGTGGCTGGAAACCGCCGGGCAAGCCGACGGCCCGTCCAACCTGGCCTACTTTTTGAGCCGACTCTTTGAAGTGCTCTCCCGGCCCGGCTTTGGCTTCCACCACGATTTTGACGCCGGGGCGACGGCGGCCGGCCTCATTGAATCGGTCCGGAAATTCCGTCAGGCCCTGGCTTCCCCGGACGAGGAGGAGCGGGACCTGGACCGGGAGTATGTGGAGATGGTGGAAGGGGGCGTCATCGCGGCCCAGTATCTGACCGGCTGGCGCACCCGGCCCCAGGAAGCGGTCTTGCTGCTGCCGGCCTACACCTTTTTGATGATGAACCGCCCGGTCACGATCCAGTTCTGGCTTGACGCCGGGAGCCGGGCCTGGTTCGAGCGCATCTACCAGCCGCTGACCCAGCCTTACGTCCTGCGCCGCGAGTGGGAAGGGGAACGGCCCTGGACCGATGAGGACGAAGTGCGGGTGCGCCGCGAAGCCCTGGACCGCCTCATCCTGGGGCTGACGCGCCGCTGCCGCCGCCGCGTCTACCTGGCCTTCAGCGAGTTGAACGAACGGGGCTATGAGCAGCAAGGACCGCTGCGCCAGGCGGTCCAGCGGCTGCTGCGTCAGGAGTGGCGATAAAGCCCAGGATCGTCGCCGGGAATTTATCGGTGACGAGCAGGAACCCCCGGCCATCCAAGCGGACCAGGCCCTCCCAGTTGCGGGCCTTTCCCTCCGGCAGCAGCTCCAACTGGAGGGGCGGGCGGTCCACCAGCACGATCTCCTCGGCCTCGTACCGAAATTCAATCAGCCGTTCCACCGCTTCCGACCGGGCATGGGTCGGTCCCCGACCGTAGCGTTCGGCCAGGGGATCACGGGCGGGCCGCAGGTCGGCGTCGCCGGGATAAAAGTAGTTGATGGCCCAGAAGCGGCCCTGGGCATCGGGGGCGGTAGCGTCGGTCAGGCGGTACTCAACGGAGGGCAAAGGCACGGTCCCGGCGGGGGCCGGGTCCAGGGTGAAAAGGTGGGCCACCGGGGAAGGGTTGACCGCCGCGCCGTTGGCCTCATAGATGGTCAACAGCCGGTCGCCGACCACCACCAACGTCTCATCGGAGAGGTTGCTCAGGTCGGCCTGGGGCGGGATCTCAAGCAGGGTGTCGGGGTCCAGGGTCAACGCGCTCAGGTCGGGGGCCAGCCGACCGGCCACCAGGTAGCCCATCATCCCCCCGCCGGGCGAGGCTTCCACGGTGAGAAAAGCCCGGTCGCCGTGAAAGGCGATGGCCTCATAGCCCTCAAAGCCGCGCACACGGGCCGCCAGCCCACCCGCCGTCAGGGGGATGGGCGTCGGCTCCAACGGCCCGGCAGTGCGGCCTTCCAAAAAATCCAAGATGGCGGCTTTGGGCAGGCTATAGACCGCTCCCTCGCCGGGGGCGGAAAAGGTGGGGTACTGGGGCAAGAGGATCAGGTCGTCGCCGTGCCAGGCCAGGCCGGAGACCTCGGCCCGGCGGCCGGCGAGCGGCCCGCCCAGGGGGATGGGCGTCACGGCGTATTCGACGGGCGGCGTGGGCGTCGGCGTGGGGCCGGATGGAGTGCAGGCGGCCAGGATGAGCATTCCCAACGACAAAAGCAAGACGGTCCGTCGGCACATAGACCTACTCCTTGCGCTACACCGCTCGGCGCGGGCCACAGAAAAGAAAATTCCGGGAGCACCACAGCCCCCGGAAAGCCGAGCGCGCCTGGAGGGACTCGAACCCCCAACCTACTGATTCGAAGTCAGGCGCTCTATCCATTGAGCTACAGGCGCATCGGCAAAAGTATACCACAAGTGGCAGACAACGCCAAAAATCGGGCAGGCTCCGTCGGTCGGCCAAAGCATCGCGGGTGCATCTCACAAATACCGCCGAGCGTACAGCGAAATGCAAGAGATCGGCAAAACCCCATCCCCTCAATTTCATCCTGCCATTTTGCCTGACGGCCAAGATGTGGTATAATTGCTTTGACGCTCGCCTAATACAACGAACGGTCGATCCCGTTCAACGGCGCGTGGAGGAATCTTGAGTATTTCTGTTGCACAACAACCGAGCAGAACCCGACAACAGCGTAGCCGTCCACCCCTCTGGTTGCGCATGTTCATCGGCTTCTTTCTGGTCATCTTTTTGATGGGCGGGTTGTATTCCGGCTACCTGTTCTATGCCACGGTCCGGGCCATCGTCGCCCAGACCGACCTACCTGCTTTGCCCGTCGTCCAACTCCCGGCCCTGAACTTGCCCCAGGCTGCCGTCGAGGGGGGCGTTGCCGAGCCGGTCCCCCAAATGCCGGATATGACCCCCATAGCCGGAGTAGGCGGAGTATCGTTCGCACCACCCCCTGCTCCCCCCACCGCCGAGGGCGAACGGATCAACATCCTCTTGCTGGGCATTGACCGGCGGGGCAACAAAGGGTGGGGTTATCGGACCGACACGATCATCATCGTCACCGTGGATCCGGTGAACGGCACGGCCGGGATGCTATCTATCCCCCGCGACCTCTATTTGGAGATCCCCGGCTGCAAAGAGGATCGGATCAACACGGCCAACGTATACGGCTACAACCGGTGCAAATACCCCGGCGGCGGTCCGGCCCTCCTCAAGCGGACCATTGAGTACAACTTTGGCATCCCCATCGATTACTACATCATGGTGGATTTCAAAGGCTTTGAGCAGATCGTAGACACCCTGGGTGGCATTGACGTCAATGTGCCCCGCACCCTGCACGATACCAGATACCCCGACCCAAAACCGGGCGATCCCTACGGCATGAAAACCGTACACTTTGACCCCGGCTGGCAGCACATGGACGGCAAACGGGCGTTGGAATACGCCCGTTCCCGGATGAGCACCAGCGACTTTGACCGGGCGGACCGCCAGCAGCGCATCCTTTTGGCCATCCGCGACAAAGCCATGAGCCTGGACCTTATCCCCAAACTGCCCTCCCTCTTTGCTACCATGGGCAACATGGTCAAGACCGACATGTCCTTGGATGAAATGATTGAACTGGCCCGCCTGGCCCCGCAGATTGACATGAACAACATCAAGCGGGTGGTCATCAAAAAACCGATGGTCTACGGCTACAAGACGGAAAAGGGAGCCGCCGTGCAGTTGCCCAAGTGGGAGCTGATCAACCCCGTGATTGAGGACCTGTTCTCCACTCCCCTGGTCACGGCTCCGACGCCCACCCCTGCGCCGCCCACGCCCACCCCGACCCTGGCTCCCATCCAAATCGAAGAACTGGAGAAACTGGCCCAAGAAGGCGCACGCATCGCCGTTCAGAACGGGACCACCGAACCCAATTTCGCCGCCCGCGTCGCAGCGATGTTGATGGCACAAGGTTACCAGGTCGTTGAATTCGGTGATGCCGACCGGGTAGACTATACCAACACGGTCATCGTAGACTATACCGGCAAGAGCTACACCCTGAACCGTCTGATTGAACTCTTCCAAGTCGCGCCGGAAAATGTGCGCACCAGCACCAACCTTCGCAACCAGATTGACATTCGCGTCATCGTCGGGCAAGATGCGCTACTCTTGGTTCCATAGACGCCCGGTCCCCAAAGGATTCGGCCATAAACCTGACCGGCCAGCACCCCGACCGGTCAGGTTTATGTTATCTTGCTAGAGGAGCTGTGAGGCGTTTTGACCATCCTACCCAACGGAATCATCCCCAAAAGGGCATCATGCCCTGGCCCATCCACCGCCTGACCGCAAAAGGGGCACAAATACTGGACGGTGGCGTGGTCATTGAAGAACCGCTGGAGATACAGGTCGACGGCCGGACGGTCGCGGTCTTGATGCGCACCCCGGGGATGGAGAAGGAACTGGCCGCCGGGTTCTGTTTGGGGGAAGGGTTGGTCGCCGGCATGGCAGATGTGGCCTTGATCCGGCACTGTGGGCGAACCGTCGCCGAGGAAGAGGCGGAGACAGACCCTTTGGATGTCTCGCGCAATCGGGTTGAAGTGCGCCTCATGCCCGACGCGGCTCCCCTCCAGAGGCCGGAGGCTGCGCCGCCGATCCGCTCCGGCTGCGGGCGGATCGGGGTAGAAATGTTCATTGAGAACATCCGACCGGTAGGGGAAGGAGTCCGCATTGGGCAAAAGACGCTCGCCCGCCTGCCTGCCCAGGTAGCACGCCGACAAGTAGCATACCGGGCGGCGGGCGGCATCCACGCTGCCGCCCTCTTTGACAGGACAGGGCAGGTCATCGCCGTCTGTGAGGACGTAGGGCGGCACAATGCCGTGGACAAGGCCCTGGGCTTCTGCCTGTTGCGGGGCATTCCTCTGGACGACAAGATTCTGCTCAGCACCGGACGGGCCAGCTACGACATGGTCATCAAAGGAGCGCGGTTGGGTGTTCCTTTGATCGCATCCATCTCATCGCCTACTTCCCGGGCCGTAGAGCTGGCCCAAGCCCTGAATTGTACCCTGCTGGGCTACCTGCGGGGCAAAACGGTGAACATCTACACCCACCCCTGGCGCATCACGCCGGACCATTCCCCATAAGAGGAGGGATCGCATGAAGAGTTCACGCTTGCCGGGATTTTATAACCTGCCTGCCGAGGAGCGGGCAGCCCAGGTGGCAGCCTGGGCGGACTTGGAAAAGGAAGAGCGGGCAGCGTTGACCGGTCCCGGGCTTTCCGTTGAGCTGGCCGATCAAATGATTGAAAACGTGGTCGGCAGCCACGCCCTCCCCCTGGGCATAGCCGCCAACTTTTTGATCAACGGCCGCGATTACTTGGTTCCGATGGCCATTGAAGAGCCGTCGGTCGTGGCCGCCGCCAGCTACATGGCCAAGATCGTGCGTCAGGCCGGGGGATTTGCGGCCCACAGCACCGAACCGGTGATGATCGGCCAAATGCAGATTTTGGATGTGACCGATCCGTGGGCCGCCCGCTTCAACCTGCTGGCCCAAAAGGCACGTCTCCTAGAGCTGGCCAATCAGACCGATCCGGTGGTCGTTTCTTTGGGAGGCGGGGCAAAGGACATTGAGGTCCGAGTCCTGCCCCATACCGCCGTCGGGCCGATGGTGGTGCTTCACCTGCTCTATGACACCCGCGACGCCATGGGGGCCAACACCGTCAACACCGCCGCCGAGGCATTGGCCCCTGTGGTGGAAGAGATCAGCGGAGGACGGGTTCACCTGCGCATCCTTTCCAACCTGGCCGACCGACGGCTGGCGCGGGCCAAATGCATCATCCCTCCGGACCTGCTGGCCTTCGGCGAATATGACGGCGAGCGGGTGGCCCAGGGCATCATGGAAGCCTTTGCCTTCGCCGCCGCCGACCCTTACCGGGCGGCGACCCACAACAAGGGCATCATGAACGGCGTGGATGCCGTAGCCGTAGCGTGCGGACAGGATTGGCGGGCCATTGAGGCGGGAGCACACGCCTACGCCGCCCGGCTGGGGCATTACACCTCCCTCTCCACCTGGACACTGGACCGGGAAGGCAACCTGGTCGGCACGCTGGAAATGCCCCTGGCGGTGGGGACCATCGGCGGGGCGACGCGGGTGCATCCGGGGGCCAGAACCGCCCTCAAAATCCTGGGTGTCCGCACCGCCCGCGAACTGGCCGAAGTGATGGTCGCCGTGGGCCTGGCCCAAAACCTGGGCGCCCTGCGGGCATTGGCTACGGAAGGCATCCAACGAGGGCACATGACCCTCCACGCGCGGCAGGTCGCCATCGCCGCCGGCGCACGGGGCGATCAGGTCTCCCTTGTGGCCGCCCGGCTGGTCCGGGAAAAAGCGATCCGCTTGGATCGGGCAGAGGAGATATTGGAGGAAATTAACCGATCCCCGGCTCACCGCCAAGGATGAAGATCCTCGGCGGCTCGCGCCGGGGGGCGACTCAAGTCGCTCCTTTCGGGCCTGGGGCCGAGCTTCCGCCCGCCTGCGCGGGCGGTCGGCCAACGGCCCGCCGGGGGCGGTTTCAACCGCCGGAATCCCGCGAAGGCCATGACCAAAGCAGGTGAGATGGCAACAGAGCACAGATCTCTCCGGCGACCGTCGTTCCGCCGCCAAGTGTGGCGGTTGCGTTGGTTGGCCCCGGTGGTTCCTTTGGCCGTGGCAGCCCTTCTGCAATGGGTGCTGGGCCGGTTGCACCCCTCCGTGCCGGAAGGAACCCTCTTTTGGATCGGGGTGCTGTTGCACGGTCTGTTGGGCACGATAATCATCTGGCTGGCCCTGGGCTGGCTGGCCCGGAACGCCGCCCGACAGGAACAAACCGAGGCCGAACTGCGGGCTGCTTACGAGAGCCTGGCCGAAACCCACCGCCAATTGCTGGCCGTCCACGACATCGGGCGCGAGATCGCATCTGCCGAGGACATCCAGCACGTGTTGGAGGTGGCCGCCCGCGCCCCCGTGCAGCTGACCGGCGCCATCGGCGCAGCGGTCGTCACCTTTGACGAGACATCCGACGGCGGGGAAAGACTCAAATTGGATATGGCCTGGGGATTGAGCGATACGTACCTGGCAGGGCTTCGGCGGCGGATGGCCGAAGGAATTTCGGCAGGACGGTGTCTGCGCTGCGAGCATCTCACCGCCCACGTTTCCAGCGATTGCCCCTTGTTTATCGGAATGCAGGAGCTGGCCCGCAAAGAGGGCATTCAATCGCTCATCTGCCTGCCCATCAGCGTCGAGCGGAAGCGCGAAGGCATCATCAGTGCCTATTTCCCCTCACCCCATGGCCCGCCGGAGGAGCAGGTTCGGCTACTCAACATCGTCGCCACCGAAATCGCAGCCGCGTTGGACAGCGTCCGCCTCCGTGCCAGCCAAATGGCCAGCCTCTACGCCGTAGAGAACCTACCCGATGGGCCAAACCTGGAAGACCTGCTAACCCAGGTGCTGGATACAACCCTGACCGGCTGGCGGGCACAGGGCGGTGCCCTGTTGCTCTACGACGAGGCCGCCCACAATTGGTCCCGGGAAGTACAACGCGGCATCCTTGCCGATGGAAAATCCCCCTCCGAGCTGGCCCATCTACTGGCCGAGGAGGTACGCCGGGAGCGGTCCCTCCTGCTGATCGCCGACATCCATCGCTCTCCCTGGTCACAGGCGGCAGGACCGGAGATGCGCTCGGCGGCGGCAACCCCTTTGACCACCGGCAACGAATTCCTGGGAGTGCTGGTGATGGTTGCCACGAGGGCCGATCACTTTGAACCGCGCCATGAACCGTTGATGCTGGCCCTGAGCCGCCACGCGGCCCTGTCCATCCGCAACGCCCAGCTCCACGCCCAAGTACAGCGAATGGCCGTGGTGGAAGAGCGATACCGTCTCTCGCGGGAGATCCACGACGGCCTGGCCCAAACCCTGGGCGCCCTCGGCTGGCAGATAGATCGCATCAAACAGATGCTGGACGAGGGCCGTCTGGAGGAAGCCACCGCCGAGCTGGAGCAAGGGCGGCGCATGGTCCGCGAAGCCTATGCCGATGTGCGGGAAGCCATCGACGACTTGCGGCTGGATATAGAACAGGCAGGAGGATTGGCGACGGCACTGGCGGAATACGCCGCCGACTTTGAACGGCGCAGCGGCGTGGCCGTGACCCTCAACCTGACTCCCGACCTACCTTGCCTGACGGCTTCGGCAGAGTTACAATTGCTGCGCATCGCCCAGGAAGCGTTGACCAACGTGCGCAAACACGCCCAGGCCCGACACGTAGAGATCGGGCTACGCGGAACGCCGGATGCCGGTCACGTCACCCTGACGGTCGCCGACGATGGGCGTGGGTTTGATGCCGACTTGCCGCGGGGTCGGGGCCGTTTGGGGCTGGCGACCATGCGCGAGCGGGCGCAGAGCCTGGGCGGGGAGTTCAGCATTATCACCGGCCCCAACCGAGGGACCCGCATCCGGGTCACATTGCCCTGTTGAACGGGCAAACCGAGGCTGCGCCGGGCAGCGACCAGAGGTGATCTTCAGGTAGATGGTCTGATGCACAAAATCTCGGTAATCGTTTTGACATGGAACGGCAACCAAGTGATCCGGGATTGCCTGGAGGCGGTGCTGGCCCAGGAGTATCCCGATTTGGAGGTCTTGGTGGTGGACAACGGCTCCACCGACGGCACACCCGATCTGGTAGCCGAACTGTTCCCCCAGGTGCGTCTCATCCGCAACAGGCGCAACCTGGGCTTTGCCGCCGGGAACAACGTGGGCCTACGGGCCGCTACGGGCGACCTGTTGGTGCTGCTCAACCAAGATACCCAAGTCCATCCCGGCTGGCTGACGGCCCTGGCAGAGGCTTTCCACGATCCTGACGTGGGCATCGCCGGGTGCAAACTCCTCTACCCCGACGGAACCATCCAGCACGCCGGGGGTTACCTTTACGGCCCGCGCGGTGAATCGGAGCACCGGGGACGCCGCAGGGCAGCCGATGACCCTCGCTTCAACGAGCCGACCGACGTTGATTTCGTCACCGGTGCGGCGTTAGCCATCCGACGCAGCGTGGTGGATCGGATCGGTCCCCTGGATGAAGGCTTTACCCCCGCTTACTACGAGGACACCGACTGGTGCTATCGGGCGCGCCGGGCCGGGTTCCGCGTCGTCTACATCCCGCAAGCGGTTATCACCCACTACGAGTCGGCAGCAGCCGAACCGGCCAGCTACCATCATAAGCTGGCCCTGAACAACGGGCGGGTTCGCTTCCTGCTCAAGCATTGGTCGTTGGAGCGACTGCTGGATGAATTCGGTCCCGCCGAGCAATCGTGGCTGGTCAGCATGGCCCGCAGCGTGGAGCTGATGGCCGCCCGTCGCGCCTATTTCAATGCCATCTTGGGGCTGTCCGACATCCTGGCCTTTCGCGCCGGTCCTCTGGAGGAAGCGGAAGCCTTGCTGGGCCTGCTCCTGGATCTGCGGGCCGCGGCTTTGACCGGCCTAGAAGCGACGCAGTCCGCTCCATCCCCACCGCCGGAGCGGGAGGCGACGCAGGCGGAGGAACCCCGGCCACCGACGGCCCCGGCCCCTCCTGCGCCGGAAGGGCAAAAAGGGGGAATGAGGGCGAAACTGCGTCGCCTGTGGACCGGGTTACGCTACCTGGACGTGCTGCCCGACCTGGTCAACCACGTCCGACAACACGACCAAACCCTGTCCCAACACGGCCAAGCCCTATCCCGACACGGTCAAGCCCTATCCCAACATGGCAGCCTGATCGGCTGGGTCAGCCGCCGGGTGGATAGGCAGGAGGAGATTCTGGCCGGGCAGGCCCACGACGTGGCCGAAAACATCCGTGAGTTGACGGCCCTGGCCGAACGGCTATCCGGTGTGGATGGGAAATGATGACCATCCGACGGTTCCCCAAAGACAGTGGCTCCGACTTTGCGCAGGGGGTGACACGGTGACCGGAAAGGAACAAATGCCGAAACAGAATCGGATCCCGCTGACACCGGCGGAACAGATGCAATACATCCGAGAAGCGGTGCTGGCCGCCGAAGCCGAAGATTCGGACGCCGCATACGCCCTGCTCGCCTTGTACCTTTTCCAACAGAATCGCCTTCGCGGGTGTCTGAACGACCTAGAGCGCAAAATGGTCCTCCGGGAGCGTCCTTTTACATCCCACGTTCCCCTCTTCGGGCCGCTGATCGTCCGAATCCGTACCCTGTGGAACTGGATGTCCACCCGTTGGTATGTGTTGCCGCTGATCCAGCAGCAAAATGAATTCAACCGAGCCGTTGTCCAGGCCCTGAACGAGATGCTCACGATCCTGGAATCGCTGACGCGGACGGTGAGCAGCAAGCAAGATCGGGCAGAGTCTCCCCCTACGGTGAGGCAGGAGTAGCGGAAACCATGCGCATTGCCGTAGATGGACGACTCCTCCAACGAACGACCCTCTGGGATAGCAAGCGAGAGTACCTGCAGGGTTGGATCCAAGCCGTGCAGGAGCAGGATACACCGTTCTCATTCTGGTTGCTCCATGACCCCGGACACCCCAAGCCAGATCTGCCCCTTTCGTCTCCCAAATGGCAATGGTGTCCCCTGTCCCTCCCCTTCTCGCACAACACCTCCCAAGCCGCGCATTCGGACGGGGCAATGGTCTTCGATTCGGCCCTGGAGTCGTTCCTGCTGGAACACGAGTTTGACCTATTCCTGACCTATGACTCGGACGGACTGCCCACCGGGCGTAGGATTTTTCGCACTCGTTGGGTGATCTCATTCTCGGACTTGGCGTTTCTCCGACATCCCGTGCCGGGACAGAAGCGTTCCTGGCAGGAGCACCCGGTCCGACGGTTGGGCGCCGTGGTCTATGCCCAAAGGGTGCAAACCCCGACCGAAACGCTCAAATCGGCCCTTTGTCAAATTGCAGCCGTCGCGCCGGAACGGATTGATTGCGTGCCGATGGGGGTGGACTCGGCTTACAAGCCCCTACCGGAAGCCGATACATGGCATCGGCTGGCAGCCCTGGGTCTCGACGAACCGTACTTGTTGGGAATCCTCAACCCGCAATCGGCCATGAACGCCCTTCACCTGCTGCACGCCTATTCCCACCTCGGCAACCGATGGCAGCGTCGGTTCAGGCTGGTGCTGGAAGTAACCGATCCCTCCTGGAAAGTCGCCCTGCATCGTCACATTGCAATGTTGGGATTGCAAGATCGGATCGTGGTGCTGGATCGGGCCGACCGAGAAAGGCGGGTGGCGTTGTACAACGGCGCAGTGCTCCTAGTCTACATCCCTCGGCATGACGATCTGGCCCTGCCGCTCTTGGAGGCGATGCGCTGCGGAACGCCGGTCGTCGCCGCCGACGTGGCCCCCTTGACGGAATTGGCCGGAGAAGGTGCCGAGTTCGTGCCCTCCGATTCGCCGTCGGGCATCGCCCGCGGCCTGAAGCGCGTGCTGGAAAGCGCATCCCGGCGGCAACAGATGCGCCATCGCGGGCTGGCACAAACCGCCGGACGGACGTGGGCACGGACTGCCGAGGCGGTGTTGCGATCCCTACGGCTGGCCTCCCATGAGCCACGCTACTCGTCGAGGCGGGCCTTTCCTACATACGCTCCACGCCGCCACCGTCGCCTACGGCTGGCCTTCTGGACTCCGTTGAATCCTCAACCTTCTGGGATCTCGGAATACAGTTTGTTCCTGGTGACCGAGTTGGGCAAGGAGGCCGATGTGGACGTTTTCATAGACGGGTATCGGCCTTCCGATCAAGCAATGTTCGACTCTTTCCCGATCTTTGACGCCAAAGCCTTCCCTTACCTGAACAGACGCTTCCCTTATGACCTCAACATCTATCAAATAGGCAACAATCCTTTGCACCTTTACATGTACGAAGCAGCACTCGCGCGTCCCGGCCTGGTCACACTGCACGATTTGTGCGTGTATCATCTGGTCCATGCCGCTCTGATGCAGTCCGGCAATGCCGGCCGATTCTGGCAAGAGGTGGCCTACTCGGAAGGGCCGGAGGTGGCCCGGTGGGCACGGCGGATGTACAAGCAGGGCACTTTGGATCCATACCGCCTGCTCCTCAACAAACGCTTGGTCCGGGCCAGCCGGGGGATCGTCGTCCATAGCAAGTGGGCCATGCGTCGCGTCCGGGACGTGACGGATGCTCCACCGGTCCGCGTGATCCCGATGGGTACTGTAGTATGGGAAAATGACAACGGTCGTTTTGGTCGGCTGGTTCGCAGGATGCTCGGCTTACCCTCTGATGCGTTTATCTTTGGCACATTCGGCAAGCTGCACCACACCAAGCGGATCTCAATCATCCTGCGGGCGTTCTCCCGCGTGCGCCGTCGGAGACCCCATGCAGTGCTCCTGCTCGCGGGGCTGCTGGACCCCACCGTGCTCAACGATCTCGGCCCTTTTCTGCAAGACCCTTTGTGGTCTCGGGCGCAGGGAGTGTATATCCGCGGCAACGAAGCCGGATTCGGCCCTATGCTGCTGAACGTACAGGCCGTGGACGCGGGCCTCAACCTGCGTTACCCGACCGCAGGCGAGACTTCGTGGACGCTGCACACGCTCCTGGGACAGGGCAAACCCACCATCGTCTCCGATGTCGGAACCTTTACCGAGTACCCCGATGCCTGCTGCCCCAAGACACCCATCGGTGAGGAGGAGGAAAACGTCCTGGTTCGTCACATGTTGGCCCTCGTAGATGATAGATCGTTTTACAATCGTGCGTCGCAAGCGGCCTATGCCTACAGCAAGGACAAGACCTGGCCCTTGTGCGCCCAACGATACCTGGACTTTGCCGAAGCGATCTTGGAGGGGGATGCAGGGTAGCGGCGATTCAAACCATCCTTTCTGGGGTCGCGCCTGGTGGTAGCGCAAGCCGGGAGACTTGCGCCACACAACCCGGTGCAAGGGGACACGGGCTGCAGCTGTATGATCTGAAGTCGTCCTTGCCAGACTTGTGGGTGGGCGGCCGGCGGCCCGCAAAGTGCGATCTCAACCGCTGTGACCTGCGTCGAGCAGGGGAAATGTATTCCGGGAAAGTCATTGTGCGCCTACTGCACGTCACCCAACGCTACCCGCCGGCCATCGGCGGGGCGGAAAAATATATCGCCGATCTCTCGGAGGAGTTGGTGCGGCGTGGACATCAGGTGGATGTGTTTACCAGCCGCGCCCTTGATTTTCACACCTGGAAGAACGAGCTGCCGCCCTTTGAGCGTTTAAACGGTGTGGACGTGTACCGCTTCCGCTCCATGCAACGGCGGAAGTGGGTGTGGCAGGTGTTGCATTTTGGCCTGCGCCACTACTGGCGCACCCGCGCCCGCCGTTATGAGCCGTTCATCTTTTTCGGGGGCGGCCCCCTTTCGCCCGGTATGGCCTGGGCCATGCTGCGCCGAGGACGGGAGTACGACCTGATCCATCTCAATTGTCTGGTATACAGCCATGTTGCCTACGGCTATTGGATCGCCCGACGGCTGGGCGTGCCGGTCGTGGTCACGCCCCACGCCCACGCCTCCCAGGAGGAAAGCTACAACATCGGCTACCAGCAGCGGGTGGTGCGCGGCGCCGATCACGTCATTGCGGACACCCAAGCCGAACGAGAGATGTTCCTGCAAATGGGCCTCGATCCCTGGCGGGTGAGCGTCGGCGGCACCGGTTTGAACGTCCGGGAGTATGAAGCAGGCCGTCGGTGGGATCGGGCGACCGCCCGCCGCCATCTGGGGCTGCCCGAAAAGGGCTTTCTTGTTCTCTTCTTGGGCCGCAAATCGGCCTACAAAGGGCTGGACCTGCTCCTAGAGGCTCTGATCGCCCTCCGCCCGCAATGGCCGGACCTGTCGTTGCTGGCCGTCGGCCCGGAGACCGATTACTCTCAGGCTCTGTGGTCCCGTTACCGGGATTTGGACGGGCTGCACGTGCGGGGCGCGGTTTCCCACGAGGACAAATTGGCCGCCCTCCGCGCCTGCGACTGTTTGGCCCTGCCTTCGGCAGGCGAAGCCTTTGGCATCGTCTTTTTGGAAGCCTGGCTCATGGACCGACCGGTCATCGGCGCGCGGACGCGGGCCGTCGCTTCGGTCATCGGCGAGGGCCGAGACGGCCTGCTGGCCGCCCCCGGCGACGCCGCCGACCTGGCCGCCGCCATTGCCCGCCTGGCCGATGACCCGGAGCAGGCGCAGCGCATGGGCCGCCGGGGCCGAGAGAAGGTTCTGCGCCGTTACACCGTACCCCGCATTGCCGACCGGGTGGAGGGTATCTATCTCCGCGTCCTGCGCCGCCGGGGGCGCCAAGAAAGAAAAGCGTGAAGGTTTACTTGCCGAAAATGGAGGGGTAGGAATATGAGAGGATGGCGGCAGGAGAAAAAGAATCCACAAACTGTCATTTTTCTTCATATCGTCAAGACGGCGGGCACTACTTTGCATCGGATTATCGAACGGCAGTACCGGCCGGAAGAGATGTATTGGATAGGTACGGAAGGACGCGACTTTGAACACCTTGCTAACTTGAGCTTGGAGGAAAAGCTTCGCATTCGTGTACTCCGGGGACATCTTGTTTATGGGATTCATGAACTTCTACCATCTCCTTCTGTCTATTTTACTCTTGTGCGCGATCCGGTCGAACGTGTAATTTCATATTATTATTTCATCCGTCGCACGCCAGGCCATTATGCTCATAATTCTATCGTGTCCCACAACATGACTCTAAAAGAAGCCATTGTGAATCAGGTAGATCACCTGCTGATAAACGGTCAAACTAAAGTGCTGGCGGGAGGACAATGGCACGATCATTGCACCGAGGAGTCTGTGGAGGTCGCCAAACGCAATATCCAGAGACACTTTGCCGTCGCAGGCTTGGTGGAAAGGTTTGACGAGAGCCTTCTTTTCCTCAAGAAAACTTTTGGGTGGGGCAATGTGTTATACACTCCCCAAAATGTAGCCAAGAGCCGTCCTCGGAAGCAGGACCTGTTGCCCGAAACCCTGGACGTGATCTTGGAAGCGAATCGGCTAGACATGCAACTGTACCAATACCTTGCCGAGCGTTTCGAAACCCAGGTTCGGCAAGCGGGACGGCTGTTTGCCATGCAGGTACGGTTGTCTCGATCTCGGCGTAAAGCCAAGTCGTGACAAGAAAGTAGAACGTGCAACTCCACACTTCTTGCAGCTGCTGCACTCTGTACTGCTTTGGCAAGAGGAGAAGCGAGCATGAGAGTTCATCTGTGGGGAACAGAGTCGCTGGCCCCTCTGTTCCGAGAGCGGGGCGATCGGGTGTCCTTTGGCGAGCCGCTGCCCCTGGATGCCGATCTCTACCTCCTGAGCCGGGATAGCGAGAACCTGCGCCGCCTGGAACAGGGCCTGGTCATCCTAGATCTGCGGGCCGACGCCGATCCCGCCCTGGCCGACCGGCTACCCTATGCCGACCTGGGCCTTGTGGATGACAGAGCCGCCCGCGCTGCCCTGGCCGAGACGGTCGGTTGCGAACCGGACCGCCTCTTTATCGTGGACGATGACCGAGATCTGCTCGCATTGATCGACCGCGCCCTGGCCGACGACTTGCCCCCGGCAGTTGTCGTCACAGAAGAGCCGCCGCAGGAAGCCGCGCCCGATGAAGCCGCATTGGCCGTGCGCTTGGCAGTTTTGGCGCGGCAGGCCGATGTGATGTTGCGCGGATACCGGGTCCGCTCGAAACTGCCCTTGATCGGGCCGCTGATCGCCTGGTTCCGGCGCAACCTGACCTCCCACCTGCGCGAGCCGTACTTGGACCCCATCCTGGAACGGCAAGTAGCCCTGAACCGCGAGCTGGTCGCCATCTTACAGGAGATGTTGCAACGGCAAACCGCATTGGAGACCAGACTGAAACGTTTGGAGGAACGCCAAAATGACGGCAACGAAGGTCCCTCCTGTCATTGAGATCCGGGACCCGGCCCTGGACGGCGCAGAGATTGCCCGCCGGGTGCAGCAGCAGGTCGAACGGCGGCGAGCCGAAGGTCGCTACGATCCCGACCTGAGCAGGCGCGGCCCCCCTTCCTTGCGCCCGGATCGGCCCCTCCCTGCCGAACCGTCGGTCATGGCCGAGTTCCCCGGCCTGCGCGAATCCCTGGCCGAGTTGGTCGCCCACAGCCGCTTGCACGAACCCGCTTTCGCTTCCAATGCACCTTTGATCGGCCCCCTTATCGTCGCCGTGCGGCGGGCCTGGAACTGGATGTCCACCAAATGGTACGTGCGTCCCATCCTGGCCCAGCAATCGGAGGTGAACGAGCGGACCGCCAGCGCCCTCGGCGACCTGGCTCAGTGGCACGAGATGGATTCCCGCGACCTGCGGCGGTTGGAAGCGCAGGTTGCCGCCCTGGAAGCGCGCCTGGCCCGCCTGGAGAACAAGGAGGAACCGTGAGAATCCACCAGATGCATTCCGGCTTCATCCCCGGCGACGCCATCAGCAACCACATCCTGGAAATTGATACCCGGTTGCGAGCCTGGGGGTTCGAGACCGCTATCTACGCCCGCTACATTGCCCCGGAGATGGCCGACCGCGCCCGTCCCGATCACGAGTACCTGCCCTACCTCCACGCTACCGAGGACCTGCTCATTTACCACTATGGCATCTACAGCCCTGCGGTGCGTTACTTTCAGGCGACGAAAGGCCGCCGGGTGCTCATTTATCACAACATCACTCCTGCCCGCTACTTCCGGGGCTGGGATCGGGAACAGGAGCTGCTGTGTGCCGTGGGCCGCCGCACGCTCGGCAGTCTGACCGATTGCGACTTGGCGTTGGGCGATTCCGAATTCAACCGCCAGGAACTGTTGGCCGCCGGATTCGACGCAGACCGCAGCGGCGTGCTGCCCATCTTTTTGACCCAGGCCCGCTTTGAATCTTTGCCCTTGAACCGCCCCTTGCTGGATCGGCTGCGGGCCGGAAACAAGGTTAACATCTTGACCGTGGGGCGGATCGCGCCCAACAAGGCCCTGGAGGATGTGATCCGCATCTTTGCCGTTTATCACCGGGCCATCAACCCCAACTCGCGGCTGCTCCTCGTCGGCTCCCGCTACCTGCCCCGTTACAATGCCGCCCTGGATGCCCTCGTCGCCGACCTGGGCCTGGAGGAGGCGGTGACCTTCACCGGCCTCGTCTCCGATACCGATCTCAAGACCTATTACCGGGCCGCCGACCTCTACCTCCATGCCAGCCGGCACGAAGGCTTTTGCGTGCCGCTGCTGGAGGGCATGTACTTTGGTCTACCGATCCTGGCCCGCAACGCGGGGGCCGTGCCGGAGACATTGGGCCGGGCGGGGGTGCTGTTCAACCGCCTGGGCTATGAACAGGTCGCCGAGATGGCCCACCTATTGATCTCCGATCCCGACCTGCGGGCGCAGGTTGTCGCCCGACAGCGGGAACGGTTGCAGGATTTCGCCCCCGCCCGCGTGGAGAACCGATTGCGCGGAGTGTTAGCCGAACTGGGGTTGCTTGCACAGGACTGGAAGTGATGACCCGGCTCAAACGTATCTCCTTGCATCGGCGTTGCCCGGAGCTGTGCCTGGAGCTGGTAGCGTATTTTGTGTGTCTGAGCTCGCCTCTGCTCTTCTTGGGCTGGCCCCTGTTCACCGGCCGCGTGCTGATCACGGGAGATATTTTGGCCCAGTATTGGCCGTACCGCGATCTGTGGGCTGCGTACATTCGCAACGGCACTCTGCCTTTGTGGAACCCTTATGTCTTTGCCGGGATGCCTTTCCTGGGGGACCCCCAGTTTGCCGCCTTGCACCCGCTGAACCTTGTCTTTCTGCTTTTTCCCTCCCTGACGGCGATACAGATCTACGGTTTGGCGGCTTATGCGCTGCTGGCGGCCTTTACCTATTTCTACATACGGACCTTGCACCGCTCCCGGCTGGCCGGGCTGGTGGCTGCCCTTTCCCTGGCCTTCGGCTTATTCATGGTCGTTCACTGGTCCCACATTACGATTGTGCATTGTATCCTGTGGCTGCCTTTGCAACTGGCCCTGATCGAGCGTTTGGCGGCGACGCGCCAGGCCCGTTACATGCTCTTGCTGGCCGTCGCCCTGGCCCTACAAATCTACAGCGGCCATCCTCAGTTTTTGTTTTATAGCTGGTTGGTGATGGGAGCCTATCAGATCGGCCATCTTGTCATGGCGCGTCATAACCGGCGGGAATTGATCGGCCTCTTGGGGATTGCAACGCTGGCCGGGATTCTGTTGGGTTCTTTGCAACTCCTGCCTTCCATGGAGCTGGCCCGGTCCAGTTCCCGGCAGATGATGTCCTATGAGGAATTCGGCGACTATTCCCTCCGCCCTGTGCTCCTGTTGCAGTTGATCACGCCCTTTTTGTTTGGCGCTCCGGCCCGGTTTCTCTACACCACCCAACCCTTTGCGCCAGGCTGGGACTTTGAAACGATCGCCTATGCCGGCGCGCTGTCCATCGTGTGCCTGGTCAGCGTTTTCGCGCTGCGGCGGTGGGGTGGCTGGCGCGAAACCTTCTGGTGGCTGATCCTTGCCTGGGGGCTGGTCTTTGCCCTGGGCAAATATACCCCTCTCTATCGGGTTGTGTACCACATACCTGTTTACAACCTGTTCCGCGTGGCCGGGCGTCATCTCTTCCCGGCTTCCCTGGCTTTGGCCATGATCACCGGTTTGCGCCTGGATGTCCTATTGCAGGCGAGTCGCAGAGTCATCGCCGGGACGCTGGGTGGTTTCCTGGTTTTGGCAGTCCTCATGATCGCTTATGCCTGGAGTCAGGGAGGGGCGGCGCTGCGTGCCCACTATAGGCATGATTGGCTGCGACCCGAACTGCTACTGCCCTTGCTGACCTTTGCCCTGCTGTTCCTGGTTCTGTGGCCTTTTGGCGATGGCTCCCACCGCCAGCGTTGGCCGGGCAGAGTCCTGCTCCTCGGCCTTGTGGCGTGCGATCTGTTTCTGACCTCGTCCACCCTTGCCCCGGCGGGATCACGTGAGCAGGCTATTGACCAGGAGAGCGAATTCCAAAGATTGGCCGCTGTGTTACTCCACGACGGAGAACGCCTCTGGCATCTTCCCCCCCGCCCCACCAACAACTACCTCTTTGCACCCTTGCCCTCCGCTACCTCGTACAATCCCCTGATCATCCGACGATATGCTCAACTGGCCCACTTTCAAAGCGTTCTCCCCGCTTCTGCTCTGTGGAAGATTGCCCCCGATGCCCGCGAATCGCTACTGGACCTGCTCCACGTGGGTTACCTGCTCATGCCTCAAGAAGTAGCGCGTCAGCCGTGGCTCGATCCCGATTGCGAACAGCAGATCGAGGGATTCTGTTTCACCAACCTGCGTGATCGGCTATACCTGCGACCGGGGGAGCAGGCATTGCTCCCCCTGCCCGACCTGCCCGAACTCCAGATAGGCGTTGTCTCGGCATTGGGATACTCGGTGGATGTGCCGAATGATACTCCCGTCGCCCAGGTGTCCTTCCTGGATCGTGATCACACCGCGCTGTCCTCCGCTCCCCTCCTGGCCGGCAGCCACACAGCCGAGTGGGCCGCCGACTGCCTGCCGGCGGGGCAATCGCCTCAACATGATGTTCCGTCTCCCGCCTATTCGTGGACGGCTTTGGATCAGCGCGGCAATCCGTGCCGGGGACACGCTTATTTCTCTGCTTTTTCTATGGAGCCGGGCCGCCGGCCGGCCTTTGTGCAGTTCCAGAACACCAGCAATCACAGCAGCTTTCTGCTGTACGGCCTGTCCTTCTCCTCGGAAGGGCAAGCGTGGGAGTGTCATCTGCAAGCGGGCCTGTATCGTGCTCTGGTTCCGCCGGCAGACCCCGATTGGACAACCGACCGCTGGGCGATCTACCGCCGTCCGCCGGCGTGGGGCCATGCCTGGCCGGTGGAAAGTATCCGAGTGATGACCGATACAACCTTTTTGCAAGCGTTCTACGCCCCGCGTCAACATCCCCTGGATTTGGGACGGATCGCCTATGTGGACGCTGCCGACATGTCCAACTACCTGCAAACGTGGCCCGATCTGCAAGACGCCCGCTTTGATGCCCAAGCGCAAGTTACCAACCTGCGTCCCTATTCCCTGACCCTGCAGGTTCGCGCCGATGCACCGGCCCTGATCGTGCTGAGCGAGATCTATTATCCGGGTTGGCTGGCCCTGGTGGACGGCCAAGAAAGCCAGATCTTGCGGGTGGATCATGCCCTGCGGGCCGTCATCGTCCCGGCGGGGATCCATACCGTGCGCCTGGTGTATCGCCCCCGGTCGGTTCTCTGGGGCGTCGTGCTCTGCGTCGCCGCCTTGGGGTTGACGGCCGTCTATGCAGGCCAAGCCACCATCCGGCGCAGGAGCGCAGGCCGTGGCCTGCGCCGAGCAACGTAGCGCAAGTTGGAAACCTGTGCCACCGGGCCAGACGTATTCGCGCACTCGTGCCCGATTCGTGGACGGCCCGCTATTTTGAGGAGGGTTTAGAGCATGGAAGATCCAACGGTACAAACCGCACAAGAAACCGATATAGACCGGCCCGCCGAGCTGATCAAAGCCCCCGACCTGGACATCGAGGCCGTCATGCAAGAGATCCGCGCCCGCGTCCGCGCCCGCCGCGCCCAGGCCCTAAAGCAGGGATTGGATTGGGAAGCCTACGCCGACGGCCTCTACCCCTTGCCGCCCGACGCCGTCCTGAGCCGCGACCTGCACGAAGCGGTCCGCTACGCCGCCCTGGGCTATGACAAGATCCCCCTCGAAATGGTCCTGACCGAAAACCGATGGCCCCTGGTGGGCCGCCTGGTGCAGCGGCTGCGGGCCGCCCTCCACGGACTGGTCTTGTTCTACGTCAACCGACTGGCCGCCCGGCAGGTGCGCTTCAACGAGCAAACGGCCCGCGCCCTGACCCTCCTGGTCCGCGACCTGGAAGCCCAGGTCCGTGACCTCCGCGCCCGGCTGGAAGCATTGGAGGCCCAGGAGGAATGATCCGCCTGGCGTTCGTCGTCCCCCGCTACGGCCCGGAAGTGTTGGGCGGGGCCGAAACCCTGGCCCGCCGCCTGGCCGAACACTTGCCGCCGGAAGCGTACAACATCACGGTCCTGACCACCTGCGCCCGCGACCTCCACACCTGGCGCAATGAATACCCCCCCGGCGAGACCACCATCGGTGGGCGGCGGGTGCTGCGTTTTCCCGTTGACCATGCCCACCGCGATGCACGCCTCCACCGCCGTCTGACCGACCGGGCCAACCGCGGCGAACCCCTCTCCCCGGAGGAGCAAGCCGCCTGGCTGGAACACGCTGCCCACAGCCCGGCCCTCTACCGATACCTGTTCCGGCATGGCCGCGCCTATGACCTCCTCCTTTTCCTGCCCTATCTTTTTGGCCTCACCCTTTACGGCTCGGCCATCTGGCCGGAAAAAAGCGTCGTCTGCCCCTGCCTGCACGATGAACCTTTCGCCTATTTTGCCGATGTGCGGGCCATGCTGCGCAGCGTCCGGGGGCTGATGTACCTGACCGCGCCGGAGCAGGCCCTGGCCGAGGAGAAATTGGGCGTCCGCCATCGGGCGGCGCGGCTGGTAGGCATTGGTCTGGACCGGTTCAGAGCCGACGGCGACCGCTTTCGGCGGAAATTCGGCCTGGAAGGGCCGTTCCTGCTCTACGCAGGTCGTCTGGAGCCGACGAAAAACGTCATGGAGCTCCTTTCCTACTTTATCGCCTATCGCCGAAACCGGCCGGAGCGCGACCTGAAACTGGTCTTGGTGGGCGGCGGCTCCCTGGCCGTGCCCGACCGGCCCGACATCATCCCCCTGGGCTACCTCTCCACCGCCGACCTACACGATGCCTACGCCGCCGCGACCGTCCTCTGCCAGCCGTCGTTGGTGGAAAGCTTCTCCATCGTCCTGCTGGAAGGCTGGCTGGCCGGAACCCCGGCCCTGGTCCACGGCCACTGTGCCGTCACCCATTACCACGTTCGGCGCAGCAACGGCGGCCTCTACTTCACCTCCTCCGCCGAGTTCGCCGGGGCATTGGATTGGCTCCTGGATCACCCCCGCCAACGCCGGCGGATGGGGGCATTGGGCCGGGCCTATGTCCATCGCGAATACAATTGGCTTGCCATCCTAGATCGCTTCCGGCGGGCATTGACGTTCTGGCTATCTTTGGGGCCATAAGGAGGTGCATCTGTGAAAGTTGCCGTCCGACACGTTGACCTGATCTCGCTGGGTAAGATGGGCTGCTTGCTGGGAGTGATCGCGGCTTTGCTGCCCAGCCTGCTATGCGGCCTACTCACCCTCGGTGTGGTGAATCGGCTCCTCCGCTGGGTGGAGGGATGGCAGGAATTCACCATCTCCGTCCTGGGGCAGGAGATCGCCCGTCTGGACCTGGTCCACTTTTTGGGACTGGAACAGGTCCTCGTCGTCCTTCAAACGGCGGCTACCGCTTCCCTTCCCGTCCTGTTCCTGGCGGTGTTGATCCTGGCCTTGGTCATCGGCGCGTTCCTGGCATTGATCACCATCCTGGTCGGCCTGGGGTACAACCTGTTGGCCTCGGCGACGGGGGGCGTTGTCGTGGAGGTGTCCGATTCCTTTGCAGACGAGCATCCGCTGCCGGAGTAAGGGCCTGTCCCGGCGCCAAGAGCGCAGATCCCGCCGGGAAACGGCCGATCTCACACGGTTTCTCTGCGCACTCCCGGCGTCTCGACGGCGGAACCGGCGTCGCGAACGACCGATGTCCCTACCCCATGGCGACCTTGACCGCCGCTTGCCATTTTGCCCCATTTGGGCTACAATGGAACGGGGAGGAGGCGGGTCGTGGCCGAGGAAACGATCCTGGTAGTGGATGATGAACGGCACATCATTGAGCTGGTCCGCATGTACCTGAAGCAGGCGGGCTACCGGGTGCTGAGTGCACGGGACGGCCTTCAGGCGATAGAAGTAGCCAGGCGGGAGCGACCGGCTCTGATCATCTTGGATCTGATGCTGCCCGGCCTGGATGGGTGGGAGGTGTGCCGCCGCCTGCAGGCCGAAAGCGATGTGCCCATCATCATGCTCACGGCGCGGGACGATGAAGTAGATCGCATCGTAGGGCTGGAGTTGGGGGCCGATGATTATGTGACCAAACCCTTCAACCCCCGTGAGCTGACGGCCCGTGTGCGGGCCGTGTTGCGCCGCTACCACAAGGCAGATCGGCCCAAGCGGACCGTGACCGTCGGTTCCCTCACCATTGACCCGGACCGCCGAGAAGCGCGGTTGGCGGGCCGCTCCCTCAGCCTGCGCCCCAAGGAATTTGACCTGCTCCTCGCCCTGGCCGAGAATGCCGGGCTGGTGATGAGCCGGGAGCGACTGTTGGAGTTGGTGTGGGGATACGATTTCGCCGGGGGCACGCGCACCGTAGACATCCACATTTCCCACCTGCGGTCCCACCTGGCCGGCAGCGACGTATCCATTGAAACGCTGCGGGGTATCGGCTACAAGTTGGTGGGATGATGCCCCGTGTCTTCCAGAGGGTTTTGGGGTGGGCGGTGTTCAAAAGTTTGCAATGGCGATTGCTCCTATCCTATGTATTTATCATCATCATCTGCCTGATCCTGGTCGGGCTGGCATTCATCGTCCTGCTGCGCGGTTACCAAAGGGCCATGACCTACACCCGCCTGACCGACCGTGCGGTGCTGTCCACCGGCCTGGTCGCCCAGATGATGGGACGGGGAATACCGCCCCAGGAGGCGATCCAACGGTTAGCCGCCCAGCTGAACAGGGAGCCGGGCAAGGAGATAGAAGTCGCCTTGCTCGACGGGCAAGGGCGGGTAATCGCCGCAAGCAGCGAGCGGCTTCAGGAGCACAGGCTTGAAGTCAAGCCGCCGCCGGGCAGGCCGGTGCGCGGCGAGCGGCAGACGGAAGAGGGGGAACGGTTGCTCTATGTGGCCGCAGGCGTGCGTCCCCCTTATGAGGGGGCCATCGTGCCCCCGTGGACATTGGTCCTGGCCGAGCCGTTGCGCCCGACCCGGCAGGCGTTGGATAGCCTATTGCCCCGGCTGTTATGGGCCGGGTTGATCGCCTTGGCGGTCTCGGTTGTAGTGGCGGCCATGATGGCCTACTCCATTGCCCGCCCTTTGGATCGCATTGCCCAAGCCGCGGAGGAGGTGGCCTCCGGGAACTACGACCAGGAACTCCGCATCGACGCGCCTACCGAGATAGCCCGTCTGGCCCGCAGCTTCAACAGCATGGCCCGGCAGGTCCAGGCGACACTGCGGTCGCAGCAGGACCTGGTCGCCAACGTCTCTCACGAACTCAAAACACCGCTGACCTCTATCCAGGGCTTTTCCCAAGCCTTGTTGGACGGCACGGCATCCGACCCGGAGGTCCGGCAACGGGCGGCGGAGATCATCCACGAAGAGGCCGGTCGGATGCGTCGTTTGGTGGATGAGTTGTTGGACCTGGCCCGCTTGGAAGCCGGGCAGGTGGAATTGGCCCAGGAGGAGATAGACATCGGCGCATTGCTGCGGGCCGGTGCGGAGCGGTTCGGCCCCCAAGCCGAACAGGCCCAAGTGGAACTGCGTGTGGAAGCCGATCCGGCCCTGCCGCCCGTCCGCGGCGACGCCGACCGTTTGGAGCAGGTATTCGCCAATCTGCTGGATAACGCCATCCGGCATGTTGGCGCGGGGGGGCAGGTAACGCTCAGCGCAGAGCAGCAGGGTGCATCCCTGGTCTGTGCTGTGACGGACAACGGGCCTGGTATCCCGGCGGAGGATCTGCCGCGTCTGTTTGAACGGTTCTACCAGGTAGATAAATCGCGCGTGCGTGAAAGAAACCGCCGCGGAGGGGCCGGTTTGGGGCTGGCGATTGCCCGTGAGATCGTCTTGGCCCACGGTGGCCAGATTCGGGTAGAGAGCGTGGAAGGATTGGGGACCCGCTTCACCGTCGAATTGCCGATCCAGGCGGGGTAGAAGGGAGATCTGACGATGGAAGATGAGCGTTTGTTCATAGACGGTGAGGTGCTATGCAAGGGGCTGCGCCAGGCAACGCTGCGTTCCGAAGAGCCGATCCTGTGTTTGATCAAACCGGGGACGATCCGCTTTGTAGCCATCAGCGGGTTGCGACTGGTCATCTCCTGGGAGACGGCCCTGCGTCGGCCCGCGCCGGGTAACATGGCCTTTGTCGTGCCTCCTTTGGTGGCCCGGCTGCTTTCCGGGGATGTGGTATGTTCTCAAGTGGCCGTGGAGTTTCTGCTGCGCGAGGATGAGACCGTCGCCCGCCTGACAGACCACCTGGGATCCTATGAACTGCGCTGGACATCTGATGTGGGGACCTTCCCCGCCCCCGATGCCTTTGGACAGTTGATCAAGGTCCCCAGTTCCCTGGTTGAGGTTTCCCACCTGCGCTTTTCCGACGCCATCCACAAAGCAGTAGCCAAGCTGGTGCAGATGGAGGCCGATGGGCAGGTCAGCCGCACCAAGCTGGCCATTCTGATAGACCTGGATCTAGGCCGCCTCAGCGTAGAAGGGACCGAGATCGTGGCCGGGGAAAGCCACCGTTTCTACTTTGATCCCCGCTTGGTCATCCGCGCCCTGGAATTTCTCAAAGAAAGGACGTTGCAGGTGGGCATCACCCCTCTGCCCGGCGGAGAGCGGGGTTGTCTCTCGCTCCTCTCGGAGCAAAAGGGGTGGACCATCCACTGTGCTTTGCTGTCGATCGGCCAGGATACTCAGAAACTCTATCCTCTGCCGCCGGGCCGCAACCGCTGAAACCTTACACCCGTTCAAAGAACCGCGCCCGCTCCCAGGATGTCACCACGCGGTCGAATTTGCGCTGCTCCGTGCGGGCAAAATGCAGGTAGTGCTCCACCACCTCGTCGCCAAAGGCACGCCGCACGAACGCGCTGTTTTCAAACTCGGCGATGGCTTCCGGCAGGCCGGTGGGCACACGGGGCACGTCGGCGGCGGCATAGACATCCCCCTGAAAGGCGGGAGGTGGCTCGGTGTGCCGTTCAATGCCGTCCAGCCCGGCGGCCAGCAGGGCGGCGAAGGCCAGGTAAGGGTTGGCGTCCGCGCCGGGGATGCGGCATTCAACCCGCAGGCCGTCGCCGCGGCCCACGATGCGGAATCCGGCGGTGCGGTTGTCATAGGCCCAGGCGATGCCGGTCGGGGCAAAGGAGCCGGGCTGGTAGCGTTTGTAAGAGTTGACAGAAGGGGCGAAAAAGAGGGAAACCTCACGGGCGTGGGCCAGCAGGCCGCCCAGGAACCAGCGAAAGGTATCGCTGCAACCGACGGGCAGGCCGGGCAGCGACCCTTCGCCGGGAAAGAGGCTGTGGCGGCCCTCCCGGTCCCATAGGCTGGCGTGTAGGTGCAGGCTGTTGCCCGCCGCTTCTTCGTGCCATTTGGCCATAAAGGTCACGCTCAGGCCCTGCTGCATGGCGATCTCTTTGCACGCCTGCTTGAAGACGATGCTGCGGTCGGACATTTCCAGAAAATCGGCGTAGCGGATGTTGATCTCGTGCTGGCCTGCGCCCCATTCCCCCTTGCTGAACTCTACCGGCACGCCGGAACGGTCCAGGTGATGGCGGATGGCCCCCACCAGCGGCTCCTCGCGGGTTCCTTGCAGGATGTGATAATCCTCAATGTAACCGCCGAACGGTTCCAGGTTTTGGAAACCCTTCTGCCGGGCCGATTCGTAGCTTTCCCGAAAGATGAACATCTCCAACTCGGCCCCGCCCATGGGCAGGAACCCGGCCTCCGCGGCTTGCTCCATCTGCCGCCGGAGGATGGTGCGCGGCGCGATCTCTACCGGCTCGCCCGTTTCCTCATCATGCACATCGCAAAAGACCAGAGCCGTTTTGTCCAGCCAGGTGAGGCGGCGCAGGGTACGCCAATCGGGACGGCAGAGGATGTCGCCGTAACCCTGCTGCCAGCCGGCGAAGCGATAGCCGGGCACGGGGTCCATCTCCATATCGCAGGCCAATAGGTAGTTGCACATGTGGACGCCGTGGGCCACTACCTCGTCCAGGAAGAACCGCCCGGCGATGCGCTTGCCCATCAACCGCCCGTACATGTCGGGGAAGGCGGTAATGACCGTTTCGATCTCGCCCTGGGCGATCAGGTCGGCCAGGGTGTCCAAGTCCAGCTTGCCGGGGACCGATTGGCGTTCGCTCATTTCTTTTCCTTTCTCGAAAAATAATGCGGGCCGTCCACGAAGCGGACGCGAATACACGAATGCACGAATGCGCCCGGCCCGGCGGCGCAAGTTTCCGACTTACGCAGAGAAAATCGTGGTTGGAACCGCCAAGACGCCAAGAGCGCGAAGGGCTTCTTGCTTTTTTCCTTTCCTTTGCGGCCTTTGCGCCTTTGCGGTTCAAACCTCCGGAACCGCCAAAGCAGGCCGTCCACGAAGCGGACGCGAATGCACGAATGCACGAATACGCCCGGCCCGGTGGCGCAAGTTTCCAACTTAGAAAATCGTGGTTGGAACCGCCAAGACGCCAAGAGCGCGAAGGTTTTCTTGCTTTTTTCCTTTCCTTTGCGGCCTTTGCGCCTTTGCGGTTCAAACCTCCGGAACCGCCAAAGCAGGCCGTCCCCGGAGGGGGTCCCCGCCCGTCCTTCAAAGGCGTTCTTCTGCCAACAACGCCCGCAACCGCTGGGGAAAATCGGTGAACAGGCCCGTTACCCCGGCGGCGATGAAGCGGCGCATTTCCTCTTCCTCGTTGACGGTGAACAGGTTGACGGCAATACCCTGGGCCGTCACCTCGCGGATCTTTTCCTCGGTGATGAGGGTGCTGCGGGCGTTGTAGGTGGCGAAGGAGAGATCGCCCCAATCCAGTGGCGCGGTCAAGGAATAGCCGATGAGGGCCTGGATCTCAATGTCGGGCCGCAGGGCCTGGGCCTGGCGCAACCAATCATGGTTGAAGGAGGAAAGGATCACCTGATCGGCGGCGATGCCTACCTCTTTGATCAAGGCCAGGACCCGCTCGACGATGGGGAAACGTTCCCAGGGCGCAGGCAGGTACTTGAGCTCCAAGTTGACGCGCCAGTTGGAATCGCGGGTAAAGACCAACGCTTCGCGCAGGGTAGGGACCCGGATGCCCCGGTAGGCTTTTTGCTCGGCAGGCGTCACGGCTCCGGCAGCGATCTGCCCAAAGGGATCGCGTTCGACGAACCAGGAACCGGCATCCAGGGAGCGGATCTCCTCCAGGGTAAAGGTGGAAAAGGTCCAGGGGGCGCGGTCGGGGAAGCGGGTCTCGGCATCGGTGGTGCGGACCAACGAGTCGTCATGGAAGAGGATCAGCTCCTCGTCGGCGGTGACGGCTACATCGGTTTCCCACAGATCCGCGCCTGCTTCCAGGGCCTTGCGGGCGGCGGCCAGAGTGTTTTCCGGGGCCAGGCTGCGGGCGCCCCGGTGGGCGATGTTGACGACCATGCTACTTTTCCTGCCCCAAAGCAAAACCTTTGGTAAATTGCTCTTGCAGCAGGAGGAAGATAACCATGGGAGGGATCATGGCCAGAATGGCGGCGGCCATGACCAAGCCCCAGTTGGTGGTGTCCTGCTGGCTGGTCAGAGCACGAAGCCCCACCTGGATCAGCTGCATCTTGTTTTCGCGGATGATAACCAGGGGCCAGATATACTGGTTCCACATGTAGATGAACTGGATGAGGGCCAAAGCGGCGATGGTGTTCCAGGACATGGGGACCAAGATGCTCCACAGGAAACGGAGCGGCCCTGCGCCGTCCACGCGGGCGGCGTCGGCCAGATCGGCGGGGATGCTGGAAAAGTGCTGGCGGAAAAGAAAGACGCCGGTCGCGCTGGCCAGGAAGGGAACGGTCAACACGGCGTAGCTATTCTCCAGCCCTACCGCCTGGGCCATATCCGAGACTTCATTGAACAGGGCGACGATCATGATCTCCGTGGGCATCATCAGCGTAAAGAGGATGAAATAGAAGACAAAGTTTTTGAAGGGAAAGTCGTAGTAGACAAGGCCCAGCCCGGCCAGCATGGAAAAGAGGGTTTTGAAGAACATGACGATCCCGGCCACGATGAGGGTGTTTTTCATATAGAGGCCCAGGTCGTATTGGGACAAAGCCTGTTTGTAGTTGTACAGCCCTGCCGAGCCAAAGCCCAGCTTGGGCGGGAAGCGATAAACTTCGGCCCGCGTCTGGGTGGACTTTGCCAGGGCGAATAGGACGGGGGCCATCACCACCAAGACGATGATGATCAGGGCGATGTGGGAAATGATCTCGTTTCGTGTCTTTCGTTTCATCATCAGCCTCCGTAGTGCACCTGGCGGCCGCTGGTGCGGAATTGGATAAGCGTGACCAGGACCACCAGCAGGAAGAGGATCACCGACTGGGCCGAAGCCAGGCCGGTTTTGTAATACTCAAAGGCGTCGCGGTAGAGGTTGTAGATCATGACGTTGGTGGCATCTTGGGGTCCGCCTTTGGTCAAGATGTCCACCATGCCGAAAATGTCAAAGAAGGAATAGGTGATGTTGGTGATCAGCAGGAAAAAGGTCATGGGGGAAAGGAGGGCAAAGGTCACACGCCAGAAACGCTGCCAGGCGTTGGCCCCGTCGATGGAGGCCGCTTCCAAAACCTCGGTGTTCACGTTTTGCAAGGCGGCCAGATAGAAGACGATGTTGTAGCCCAGGTTTTTCCAAATGCTGGCCATGATGATGAGAATGACGGCCAAGGTGGGATCGCCCAGCCAGTTTAGCTCCCGCCCGATGACCAGGGAGGTGAGATAGTTGACCACGCCAAAGCCGGGGGAGAACATGAACAAAAACACTACACCTGCCACGGCGGGGGAGAGGGCAAAGGGCCAAATGAGGAGAAAGCGGTAGATATGTGCCCCCCGGATCTTTTGGTTGGCCAGCATGGCGATAAACAACGAAATGCCCAGCCCGATGACCACAACCGCCGTGGTAATCACCAGTGTCACCAGAACGGTGTGATGGTAGTTGCTGTCCTTCAATAAGTCAATGTAGTTATCCAGGCCGGTAAACTTGGTCTTTAGCCCCAAAAAAGCCACCCGATAAAACGACAGACGAAAGGTCTGGATGACCGGATAATAGAGAAAAACGGCCAGGATGATCAGCGTGGGCAGCATAAAAAGCCAGGGCACCCACTTGCCCTTGAATTTGGCCGTACTCATGGCGTTTCCTCCTGCCTTTGGAGCACCGGGGATAGAGGGTAGGGGCAGGTCCTCTTCCGACCTGCCCCTACGGATTCGGCCGGTTGGCACCGGAACTATTCGACCGACTTGTTATAGTCTTCGATGGCCTTATCGGCCTCCTCTTTGGCCTGCTGCAGGGCTTCGTCCACCGTGGCCTGTCCGGCCAGCACCTTTTCGATGGCCTGCTCGATGATGGTCCGCACTTCGGGGAAGGCCCCGATGACGGCGCCGCGGGTGGCCTTGGTGTCTTTGGTGTTCAGGAGCTGGTCAAAGGCAGCCCGGTAGGCCGGGTTGCGCTCAAACCACTGCTGGCCTTCCAGCACGGTGACGGCGGACTTGCGGATGGGGAAGTAGCCAGTGGCCTTGTGCCAGCGCACGGCGTTTTCGGTGTTGGTGAACCAGGTGACGAAATCGGTAGCTGCCTTCAGTTCCTCCTCCGGGTGGCCGCCGGACATCCACATACTGGCCCCACCGACGATGACGCCCTGGCGTTCGCTGTTGGCCGGGTAGGGCAGATAGCCGGTGCCCAGCTCAAAGCCGTTCTCCGCGGCGTCGTTCTGGCGGTTGACCACGTCGCTGGTGGAGGTGATCTCCATGGCCGCCTGGCCGGAGACAAAAATGGCGTCCGCGCCGTCCCAGTCCTCCAGCTTGCCGCTGTAGGCATAGTAGCCTTTATCGTACATCTCTTTCCACCAGCTGACGATGGTCTTGGCCGCGTCGCTGGTCAGGTAGACTTCGGTGGCACGGGCATCGCGGCCATTGCCGTTGTTGGCCAGCTCGGCGCCCATGTTGGCCATCCACTGTTCAAAGAACCAGGAGTGGAGGGGCCAGGAAACGCAGTTCTTGGCAACACCGCTGCCGACGATCTTTTCGCAAACGTCCAACATCTCCTCAAAGGTCTCCGGCGGCTTTTCCGGGTCCAGCCCGGCGGCGCGGAACATATCCTTGTTATAGTAGAGGATGGGGTTGGACGAGTTCCAGGGCATGGAGTAGAATTTGCCGTTGAAGCGGTAGTAGTTGGATACGCCACCGATCAGGTCATCCATGTTGACCCATTCCGGGGCATTGTCCTCAAAGGGGATAAAGATGCCGGAATCCAGGGCCAGCTGAGAACCGACCTCAAAGATCTGGACGATGTGGGGCGGGTTGCCCTGCTGGGCGGCCAGGATGGCGGCGTTGAGAGTGTCGCGGTAGGAGCCTTTGTTCTCCACTCGGACGTACACGCCGGGGTGGGTATAATTGTAGTCGGCCACCATGCGCTCAATGAGCAGCTTCCGACCGCCGCCAAAGGCGTGCCAAAAATCAATGACAATGGCGCCTTCGGGGATCTCCTCTTTGGGGGCCTCTTCGCATTCCTTTTCAACGATGCGCGTGACTTCTACCGTAACCTGCGCCGGTTGGCCTTCGCCGCCCGTTGAAGGCGCAGGCGTCGCTCCACAAGCTGCCACCAGGGGCAAGAGTAGGGCCAACAAAGTGACAATCGCCAACCATTTTGTAGCTTTCATTTTCTCTTCCTCCTTTGGTCTCCTTTATTTCGGAAAACATTTGTTTCGGAAAACGATTGGGTCGGTCGGGTGTTCTTTTAGCCGACGATCACCTCCTCTCCTGGCAAGCCGGATTGCTAAGGGGAACGGGGGGGCGACCCGGCGCGGGATCTGAATTTTGGCGTCAGACGCTAGAATCTGCATAGCAAAGATCCGAAAAGCGGAGCTCTCGTAGCTCCCTTCTCTCCATCCAAAACACTTTGGGGGATGGATTATACTCTGAAGAGAAAAGGCTGTCAAATCCCAAAACGGGGTGAACAAAGGAGCGATCATGCCCGAAGAATTGCGCGTTTTGCTAAGCACCTTTGCCCTGCTCTTCATTGCCGAGCTGGGGGATAAAACCCAGCTGGCCGTCATCACCATGACGGTTCGGCACAAGATGCCGCTGTACGTCTTTGTCGGAGCCGTTCTGGCCCTCTCTACCGTGACACTGCTGGGCGTCCTGGGCGGGGAGGCCCTGGCCCACTTGATCCCGGAAGCGATCCTCCGCAAAATTGCCGCCGTTATGTTCGTGGGCATGGGGTTATTGATCTGGTTCGGCAAAGTCTGAAGAACTATGAAGATGCTAATTGAGGCCCGTCTGCTTGACGGAAAACAACAATTGTGGTATGATGTCCTCCGGTTGAGTGATCCATGATGCCGCGTGGCGGGGAATCACCCAGGAGGTGACAAATGAAGAAAGGGAAATGGGTAACGTTGGGGATCGGCCTGTTGATCGTAGCCATCATGCTTGCCGGGCTGACGGGCTGTTCCCGTAAATCCGAAGGTCGCGCGCCGGAAGAAACCGCAACTGCCGCCCCCCAGGCAACCGGCGTCGCAGAATCCAACCCTCCCCCACCGGGGGAAACGATTGTCTCGGCGGTCGGTTCCACTCCAAGCCAACCAGGTGGCCCAACGGCCATGCCTACCGTAGCCGTCCCGGCCGCCCCGTCGCCTGTTGCGCCCCCACCCGCGGCTACTCCTCCGCCCGGAGAGGCCACCGCCGTCCCGCCCCCGTCCGGCGCCCAACCGGCCGATACCTCCGGTGGCGGAACGTGGCACACCGTCCAAGCAGGAGAAACCCTGTCTTCCATCGCCCGCAAGTACGGCACAACCGCACAGGCAATAGCCCAAGCCAATAACCTGACCGCTCCGTACACGATCTACATCGGTCAGAAACTCAAAATCCCCACCACATCGGGTTCAGGCAGCACGCCCGGCGGCGCGTCAGGGTGTCGCATCCGGCACGTGGTCAAACCCGGTGAATGGGTGTGGCAGATCGCCAGAACCTATGGAGTTTCGCCCTACGACATCCTGGCCGCCAACGGCATGACCATCCAATCGGCACGAGTCATCCATCCCGGCCAAGTACTGTGCATCCCGTGACAAGTACTGAACGGCATTGGAAAGGGGGTGATAGCGGGGATAGATCCGTGGTCTTTTTCATCGCACAAGCGGCTAAGCAACATTAATTTGTAGGAGGAGAGATAATGTTCAACAAGAAACTGGCGTTTTTGACCGTACTGGTCATGATCGTGCCACTTCTGCTGAGCGCGTGCGGTCCGACACCGGAACCTGTCGTCAAGACCGTGGTGCAGACCGTCGTGGTTGAGCAGACCAAAGTCGTCGAAAAGGAAGGCGAGGTCAAGACCGTCGTCGAGACGGTTGTGGAAACCGTCGTCGTTGAGGTGACACCGGAGCCGGAAGAGGAGAAACCGGTTGAATTCATCGCCCCGCGCCCCGACACCCTTACCTTTGTTGAATACGGTGACCCCGACACCCTGGACATCAACTTGAACTACGAGACCGCCGGTGGCGAGCTGATCATGAACGTAGCCGAGGGCTTGATCTTCTACAACTTTAATGACAGCACCTCCTTCGTGCCCCAGTTGGCCACCGAGGTCCCCAGCGTGGAGAACGGCGGCATCTCCGAAGACGGCATGACCTACACCTTCCACATCCGCAAAGGCATCAAATTCCACAACGGCAACGACCTGACTCCCAGCGACTTTGAGTACACCTACGAGCGCGGCCTGTTGCAGTCTTCGCCCGACGGCCCCCAGTGGCTGATGATCGAACCGATCATGGGCTACGCTTCCGGTGACATCACCGAAGAGATCGCCGACGGCGAGTACGCCGGGGACCCGGAGGCCCTGAAGCAGAACGCCTCTCCGGAGGAGCTGAAAGCCCTCTGCGAGAAAGTCAAGGCCAAGATCGAATCGGACGATGAAGCAGGCACGCTGACCATCCACCTGGCCCAGCCGTGGGGTCCTTTCCTGGCCACCCTGGCCCAGGGTTGGGGCTATGCCATGGACAAAGAATGGGCTATGGAAAACGGTGCGTGGGATTGGTCGTGCGACACCTGGGTTGACCAGGAATACGCCATGACCTCCGAGAACGACCCCCTGACCGACAAGATCAACGGCACCGGCCCCTACAAGCTGGACCACTGGACCCCGGGCGAGGAATACGTCCTGGTCGCCAACGAGGACTACTGGCGGGAGCCGGGCAACGAGGTTTGGCCGGGTGGCCCCAGCGGTGTACCGCGCATCAAGCGCGTCGTCTACAAGAACGTACCCGAATGGGGGACCCGCTTTGCCATGCTGCAGGCCGGCGATGCCGAGTGGGTGGCCGTACCGCCCGCCAACCGGCCCCAGGTGGACCCCTTGGTCGGCGAGATCTGCGACTGGCAGACCTTTGAGTGCAAGCCGAACCCGGACAACCCCAACGGTCCGCTGCGCAAGTGGCCCGGCCTGCCCTCTGTATCCCGCACCAATATCTTTATGAACTTTGACCTGAGCCAGGAAGAGGGCATCAACCCCTACATCGGCAGCGGCAAACTGGACGGCAACGGCATTCCGCCCGACTTTTTCTCCGACATCCACGTCCGCAAGGCTATGAACTACTGCTTTGACTACGACACCTTTATCGCCGATGCCCAGAACGGTGAGGGCGTGCGCAACAACGGCCCCATCATCAAGGGGATGCTGGGCTACAACGAAGACGGCCCCATGTACGAATTTGACCTGGACAAGTGCGCCGAAGAGCTGGAACAGGCTTGGGGCGGCGTCCTGCCCGAAGTGGGCTTCCGCTTCCAGATGGCCTACAACACCGGCAACGTCACCCGCCAGACCGCCTGCAACATCCTCCAGGCCAACCTGCGTGCCGTCAACCCCAAGTACCAGGTTGAGTGCTTGGGCCTGCCCTGGCCGACCATGCTGCGGGCCTTCCGCGCCGGGCAGCTCCCCATGGTTGCCAGCGGCTGGATCGAGGACATCCACGACCCGCACAACTGGGCGCAGCCCTTTACCGTCGGCACCTATGCCGGTCGTCAGAACCTGCCCGAAGACCTGAAGGCGCAATTCCAGGAACTGGTCACCGCCGGCGTGCGCGAATCGGATCCGGCCAAGCGCGAAAAGATCTACTTTGACCTGCAGAAACTGTTCTACGACAGCGCAATCCAGATCGTCCTCTCCCAGCAGACCGGCGTCCACTATGAGCAGCGCTGGGTGAAGGATTGGTTCTATCGCGTCGGCCAGTTTGGCGGCTACTTCTACGCCTACGGGTTGGAAGGCGGCGAATAACCGAACCTTTGAACCATCCCTTTTCTGGCGGGGGCGGCTTGCCCCCGCCAGAAATTCTTGTTGACCAAATCTCCGGCCCCGCCGGCCCCGTGGAACCCCGGTGGGGACGGGCCAGAGGTTGAACTTATGACCGCTTATATCATCCGTCGCTTGATCCAATTGCCCATCACCCTCTTTGGGGTGACACTCCTGCTCTTTTTGATGATTCAGCTCCTGGAACCGGTGGAACGCACGGCCCTCTACGTGCGGGACATTCCCCACACCGAAGGAGCCTTGGACGCCATCATCCGTCGTTACGGATTGGATGAGCCGTTCCATGTGCAGTATTGGCGTTGGTTGGTAGGGCGCGTGGACCCGGAAACAGGGGAAAAAGTGGGTGGCATCTTGCGCGGCGACTTTGGCTTTTCCCGCACCGGCCGCCAACCGGTCATTGACCTGATCCTCTATCGCCTCCCTGCATCGGTAGAACTGGCATTGTGGAGCGTCGTCCCCATCATCGCCGTCGGCATCTGGTTGGGAATTGTAGCAGCCAAAAACCACAACAACATCATCGACCAAGCCGCCCGCGTCTTTGCCCTGATCGGTTGGTCCTTCCCCACCTTCGTCTTTGCCCTCCTGGTGCTGATGATCTTTTATGCCAAACTGGGTTGGTTCCCACCGGGCCGTCTATCCGATTGGGCACAGCGCATCGTCCTTTCCCCCGAATTCCACCAGTATACCAAGATGCACACCATCGACGCCCTCCTCAACCTACGACTTGACATCTTCTGGGATGCCTTGCGCCACCTGATCCTGCCCATCATGACCCTGTGCTACATCCAGTGGGCCATGCTCCTGCGCCTGACCCGCTCCTCCATGCTCGAAGCCCTGAACCAGGACTATATGACCACGGCGCGGGCCAAAGGGCTTTCGGAAAAGGTTGCCATCAACCGCCACGCCCTGCCCAACGCCTTGATCCCCGTCGTCACCGTAGGAGGGTTGACGGTAGTCGGGCTGATCAGCGGTGTGGTCATCACCGAAACCATCTTCAACATCCCCGGCATGGGCCGGGCTGCTGCCGAAGCCGCCCAGAACCTGGACGTGCTGACCGCCGTGGCCTTTACCATGTTCAGCGCGGTACTGCTGATCGTGGCCAACCTGATCATTGACATCCTGTATGCCGTGTTGGACCCCCGTGTCCGCCTGCAATGACGTTTGGTGATATGAACGAGGTGTGTGCATGACGACAGAGACCATCATCGTCCGGGAACCCCCCGGCCACAAGGGCAAGATCAGCCGTGATGAAGCCGTCGCCTGGACCTTGCCGGAACTCAAAGGGTTGCGAAAGGTCCTGGGGCCGGAATGGTATCGCTTGCTGAAAGGGCTGGTCACAAACCCCCTCTCTGTGGCCGGGCTGATCATCGTAGCCTTTTATATTTTGATGGCCATTTTCGCCCCCGTGCTGGCTCCGCCCACATCGGAAGTGGTTGACCCTTACCTGGTTCCCCGTGATGGGTTCAGTCCGGAACCCAAACCTCCCGGCACCGTATGGAACCGCGAGCCGCCTCCCGTCCCGACGTGGTATCGGGTTATCACCGGCAAGGACTATTGGGTTCACCTGCTGGGCACAACCAGCGGCCAGTTTGACATTTGGTACGGCGTAGTCTGGGGGGCGCGGACGGCCCTCTTTGCCGGCATCGTGGTCACATTTTCTACGGTGATCATCGGCTTGGTCATCGGCTCCATCTCGGCTTTCTACGGCGGGTGGTTGGACGATGTTCTGATGCGCTTCACCGAGATCTTTATGGCCTTCCCCTTCCTGCTGGCCGCCCTTTTGCTCTCCTCGTTGCTGGTCCCCCGCTTCGGGCGGAGCATCTGGCCGCCCACCATTGCCCTGATCGCCTTTGGCTGGATGCGCTACGCCCGCGTCGTCCGAGGGGACATCCTCTCGGCCAAAGAACGCGACTACGTGATGGCCGGCCGGGTGCTGGGCGTCAAGGATGGCCGTCTGATCATGCGCCACATCCTGCCCAACGTCATCTACCCCATCTTGGTCTTGGCTTCCTTCCGCCTGGGTGATGCGGTCCTTTCCTTCGCCGCCTTGAGCTTCCTGGGCGTGGGAACCCAGATCGGCTACGCCGATTGGGGGCAGATCATCAGCTTCGCCCGCGACTGGATCCTGAGCCTGGATACCCACTGGTACATCATCCTCTTCCCCGGCTTGGCGCTGATCATCTTTGGCCTGGGCTGGAACCTGATCGGTGATGCCTTGCGGGATATTCTGGACCCGCGCCTGCGCACCGAACAAGGCTAACCTGCAAGAGAAAAAAACGGCGGCTCCGTGCGGAGCCGCCGTTTTTTCGTGATGAAGGCACGTTCAAGTCCGGGAGATGAGCAACCGCCGAATTTCGGTATCGTGGGCGCCAAAGCGGTATTTGTACACCTCATCGCCGCGCAAAAAGTCAAAGCGGCGGCGGCCCAACCGGATGGCGTGCTCAATGCAGCGGGCGGTGACGACAATGCCCGGACTCAGGTGGCGGAAACGGGCCGGATCGTAGCCCGAATTGTACACCAGAATATCCCCGCCGTAATCAAAATTCAGCAAAGCCGCTGCCCGCACGCCGTCCATCTCCACAAAGGCCAATTGCAGCCAACCGGCAGCCTGTAGCACCTGGGCTACCTCGTGAAAAAAGCCCTGCATCTGCGTATCCATAAAAGCGTCTTTATGGGGTGTGCTCTTTTGGTGGAGGGTGATAAAGGTCTGCATCTCGGCTTCCAGATCGTGCTCCGGCCCGATGATGAGAAAACGGGTATCGGCCTCATTATCGGCCTTGCGCAGCTTGCGGCGGATCTCGTGCCGCTGCTTCTTATCCAGAGAGCGTAGGTACTCCTCCCAGGTGGAGGGCAGATCAATCAGAGGACAGACATCCTCTACCTCAACGCGGGTAGCATAGCCCCGCGCCTCGGCCACTTTGCGCAGGAGACGATAAGTTTGCGATCCTTCGGGGATGTTGCACAGGTCCAGCCGCTCCCAGGGCAGGGCTTGTTGCTCTAAATAATCCAACAAGGCGTTGTAGACCGCTTCTTCCCGGCCCACCTCCACGATGAGGTCCAGATAATCGGAAACGTCGCGGCAGCCGACCAAAGCAAAGGTCCATCGTCCTTCGGTGTCCTGGGTGCGGAAGAGAGGAGCCAGGCCCACCAACCGCCCACCCACGGAGCGGAAACCGAGCAACAGCAGGTCCCCCATGCCCAAGTGCTTCCACCAGGTAGATTGCCATTCCCAAGTGAGAAAGAGGGTGTTGCAGCAGCTGCGACGTAACAGGTCGTTCCATTCCGGCTTGAGGGCAGCAAAACCGCCGCTTTCAAAATGTACCTCTACCCGCATGTTCCACTCCGAGTAACCGCTTTCACCCCTCGGCACGGCTGCAACCCGCACGGGCTACAAATCTACAATTGCTACGTTGCTCTGCATGGGCTACAACCCGCGCGGACCGGATTCTCGCCTTTGGTGGCGTTAGGGGATCCGTTTCCACAGCACCTGAATCTGTTGGATGCCGGTTTTCGTATCCTCGTCGGTTCTGAAAGTAAAAAGCTTGGAAGCGGGTTTGTTGTCCGGGGTCAGAACCTGGATGCTCCAAACACCGGCGAATCCTTTGGGCGGTGAGGTTTCCGAAGTATCGGCCAGGTGGATTTCGTAATAGCCGTTGGCATCGGTGTACACGACGGGGCTGGCCGGTGTGCCCTTCTCATCGGCGTACCAGACGATGAGAGGCACGCCCTCCAGCGGGTTCCCGGCAGCGTCGGTGACATAGCCGAAAAAGCCGGTCCATTCGGTGCTGGGTCGGCCACCTGCGCCTTCAAACCGGTACAAGGGCGTGTCGGTATCGCCCATGTAGGGAGCCGGAGGGGTGGCGGTGGGGGTAGGCGGTGGAGTGTTGGTGGGGGCACGGGTTGGACCGGGGGTGAAGGTGGGAACGGGGGTGATGGTCGGTTGGACGGCGACCGGCGTCGGCGTCGCTTTGAGGGCAGGCAGCCCCACGGTGATCAATAGAACGGCAACGATGACGATGACGACGATCAGCACGGCGGCGAAGATGATGTACAGACGTGTGGAACCGGATGAGGGACCGTCGTTCGTTATTTTGTCTTCGCTCACAGGTCACCCCTTGTTCTCAGTTTCCAAACCTCACAAGCCGCAGCCTACACCTCCGCCCGTCGGAACGGCTCAGAGCCGCTCCATCAGCCAGGTGTAACATCGTTCCCAAATCGTTTCGCGCTCGCCGTCAACGAGGATATTGTGGCCTGAATGCTCCAGCCAAACCAACGTTCTATCGGTCGAGCCGACGCCCCGGTAGACGATCTGGGCTGCATCGGGTGCGATCTGGGCATCGTGCCGCCCCTGAAAGATCAGGATCGGTTGCCGAACCGCCGCCAGCGTGCGGCGCACCTGCTGCTGAAGTCGGTAGGTTTCGGCAACGGCGTTCAAGGGCAGCCGGTCGTAGCACCAGACGCGGTTTCGGCCCTCCGGGTCCACCAGGTCGTCGTCGCCGATGGCCCCCAAGGGGTTGTATTTGAGCAAATGGCGCATGATCGGCGTCAGCGGGAGGAGGGGGTTTTGGAGTTTGACGGCCGGAGACATGACGATCAACCCTTTGATTTCGGGTCGTTTTGCCCCCAACCAGAGAGTGAGCAACGATCCCAGGGACAGCCCGCCGACAAAGACGGCCCGGCAACGCTCCTGGAGCGCGCCCAGGGCAGTCTCGGCTTCGGCAACCCAGTCCTGCCAGCGGACGCGGAGTAGATCTTCCGGCCCCGTGCCGTGGCCGGGCAGCAGAGGGCAACGCACCGTCAAACCCCTGGCGGCGAGATATTCGCCCAGGGGCCGGGTTTCGGCGGCAGAGCCGGTAAGGCCGTGGATCAGCAGTGCTCCTATGGGGCCACCGTCGGCAGCGTAGGCGGAAGGGTCCAGGTGATCGGGTTGCGGCATGGCATCCCCTAACCGAACATCTTTCCTAAACCACCGACCAGGTCTTGCACGTCCAGGCCGCCCCCTTCGCCGCCGAGCACGGCGTCAACCTGCCCGGCAACCGGCTCCGGCAGCTTATCCTTGAGGAAGGACATCACCATCTCAACGGCCTGACGGGCCTGTTCCTCCGAAATGCCCACCTTGTCAACGATCATTTTGATCAGTTCGTCCATCGTTCTCTCCTTTCCCAGAATGCTTTGATTGTACCACACAATGCCGTTTTCCGGAAACTGGGCCGACGACCGATACCGGGTGCAAAAAGCCCCCTCGCCGACGAGGGGGCTGCGATTGCCTACTTTAGCGGTTCGCCAACCGACGCAGTTCCTCAAACAGTTCCCGTTCACGGGCGGTCAGATGGGTGGGCAAGCGTACCTCGGTCTTGACATACAGGTCACCGTATTGCCCCGGCCGGCGCAGGTGGGGCATTCCCTTGCCCCGGAGACGGAAGGTGCGTCCGTTCTGCGTGCCGGGCGGGATGGTTAGCATGGCATGACCGGTCATGGTCGGGACGCGGACCTCTCCGCCCAGGACCATGGTGTACAGGTCCACGGGCACGGTGGTGTACAGGTCGTCGCCCTTGCGCTCAAAACGCGGGTCGGGCAGGACGGTCACCTTGAGGTAGAGATCGCCCGCTTGCCCGCCGGCTATCCCCGCGCCACCCTGACCGCTCACCCGCACGCGGGTTCCGGTCTTGGCCCCTGCCGGGATTTTGACTTCCAGGCGGTGGCCGTCCTTCTGCAGGATGCGCGTTGTACCGTGGTAGGCCTCCTGCAACGAGATCTCAACCGGCTGTTCCAAATCCTGTCCGCGCCGGGGGCGGGCCTGGCGGGTGAAGCCGTTCACCCGGGCGCCACCACTTCCCATTCCGCCAAAGATCTGGCTGAAAAAGTCGGAAAAGATCCCGCTTCCGCCGAACAGGTCTTCCAGGTCTTCGGGAGTGCCGTAGCGCACATGGACGCCGCCCGGCTGGCCTGTCGTCCAACGGCTCCAGTCAAAGTCGCCGGGGTCGCCACCCATGCGCTGCCAACGCCGCCAGTCGGCGCCCAGTTGATCGTATTTGCGCCGCTTTTCGGGGTCGGAAAGGACTTCATAGGCTTCGTTGATCTCCTTGAACCGCTCCTCCGCCCCCGGCGTTTTGTTGACATCGGGGTGGTATTCGCGGGCCAGGCGACGGAACGCCCGCTTGATCTCTTTTTCAGAGGCGTTCTTGTCCACACCCAAAATTTTATAATAATCCTTGTATTCCATGTGCACTCCCAAAATTCAAAATTTCTCGTTACCGGAAACGGCCGTCGGACCCGATCTCTTCCGCAGGTCCCCGCCACGGAAACGCGCGGTAGCCTGCACGATCAAGTCCGGGAACGATCTTTTACAAAGACGCGATGTCGCCCAGGATTCTCAGGAGGCAGGGCCTCCGCTCCTTTAGACGGCGACGATGACCTGGGCCGGGCGCAGCAGCGTCTCCCCCAGGCGATAGCCCGGTTGCAAGACCTGGACGATGGTATCCGGTTCGGCGTCGGCGGCTTCGCCGGACACGGTGCTGACCGCCTCGTGCCAGCGGGGATCAAAGGGCTGATTTTCCGCCGGGATCGGCTCGACACCTGCCTGTTCCAACAACTGCAGGGCTGCCCGGTGGGTCAGCTCAATCCCCCGCCGCAGGCCGTCTATGTCATCGGCGGGAGCGGCCAACGCCCGTTCCAGGTTATCCACGACCTGGAGGAAGGCCCGCAAAAGATGCTCCCGCTCGGCGGCGATCTCGTCCTGGGCCAGCCGCCGCTGGCGTTTGCGATAGTTGTCCATTTCGGCCTGAAGGCGCAAGGCGCGTTCGCGCCAGTCTTCCGCCTCGGCCTGAGCCTGTTCCACTTGCTCTTGCTGCTCTTCGGCTTGACTTTGAGCCTGCTCCGCCTGGCCGCGTTGCTCATCCAGGGCGGCCTGCAGTCGCGCCATCTCCTCTTCCAGAGAGGCGATCTGCTCGCGCAGGGCACGGTTTTGTGCCACCAGTTCCGCCGCGGTCAGAGACGCGGGCACAGGCGGCACGACCGCCTCCAACGGCTCAACCGGCGACGCCACCGGCCTGGGTGCAGGATCGGCGACGACCGGCGGTCGGCCCGGCGGTCGGATGACACGGACCGGAACTCGTACTCGTTTGCTCATAGACCTCTATCCTCACAACGGGCCTGGATCGTCGGAGGACCCAGGCCCGCCATTTGCATTGTTAGATTGAAAGTCTTTGCTGGCCCCTTGTCAATGGGGGCGGAGCGGTGCTCCGCCCTCTGCCGGGCCGGTGGGCGGGGTTTTCGTCCCCGGCAGCGGGCCGGGGATCGCAACGCCCTCTTACACTTCGCGGAATTCGCCTTCAACGACGCCTTCTTCTTCCGGCGCGCCGTAGCCCGTTGGGCCGCCCGCACCGGCTTGCGGACCGGCAGCCGCCTGCTGTTGGGCGTACATCTGTTGGCCGATGGCGTAGCTGGCCTGCTGCAGCTGCTCAATGAGCTGCTTGATACGGTTGATGTCGTCGCCGTCCTTGGCCTGCTTTAGGTCCTCAATGGTCCGCTCAATGGTAGAGCGGTCACTTGCCGGGACCTTGTCGCCCAGTTCCCGCAGCACCTTCTCGGTCTGGTAGATGAGCTGATCGGCGGTGTTGCGGGCTTCGACCAACTCCTTGCGCCGCCGGTCCTCGGCCTCGTGGCGGCGGGCCTCCTGAACCATCCGCTCAACCTCTTCTTTGGTCAGGTTGGTGCTGGCGGTGATGGTGATCTTTTGTTCTTTGCCCGTCGCCTTGTCTTTGGCCGTCACGTTGAGGATGCCGTTGGCGTCAATGTCAAAGGTGACTTCAATCTGGGGCACGCCGCGCGGTGCAGGCGGAATGCCTTCCAGGTTGAACCGACCCAGGGTGATGTTGTCGGCAGCCATGGTGCGCTCACCCTGTAGGACGTGGATGGTCACCGCCGTCTGCCCATCCTCCGCCGTGGAAAAGATCTCGCTCTTGCGAACGGGGATGGTGGTGTTGCGCTCAATGAGGGGCGTCATCACGCCGCCCAACGTCTCCACGCCCAGGGTCAAGGGCGTCACGTCCAGGAGCAACACGTCCTTGACCTCTCCGGCCAACACGCCGGCCTGGATGGCCGCACCGATGGCTACGACCTCGTCGGGGTTGACGCCCTTGTGCGGTTCTTTGCCGGTCAGGCTGCGGACCAGGTCCTGGATCATGGGCATCCGCGTCGCGCCGCCGACCAGAACCACCTCGTCAATGTCGCGGGCGGTGAGCTTGGCATCCTTGAGGGCCTGCTCAAACGGCCCTTTGCAGCGTTCCACCAGGTCCTCGGTCAGCTGCTCCAACTTGGAGCGGGTGAGCTTCATCTGCAGGTGTTTCGGCCCGCTGGCATCGGCGGTGATGAAGGGCAAGTTGATCTCCGTTTCCAGCACGGTAGAAAGTTCAATCTTGGCCTTTTCCGCCGCTTCCTTGAGCCGCTGCAGAGCCTGGCGGTCCTTGCGCAGGTCAATGCCCTGGTCTTTCATAAACTCGTCGGCGACATAGTCCACGATGCGTTGATCCCAGTCGTCACCACCCAGGAAGGTATCGCCGCTGGTGGATTTGACCTCAATGACACCTTCACCGACCTCCAGGATGGACACGTCAAAGGTCCCGCCGCCCAGGTCAAAGACCAGGATCGTCTCGGCGTCCTTTTTGTCCAGGCCGTAGGCCAAAGAAGCCGCCGTCGGCTCGTTGATGATGCGCAGCACCTCCAGCCCGGCGATGCGACCGGCGTCTTTGGTCGCCTGCCGCTGGCTGTCGTTGAAATAGGCCGGAACGGTGATGACCGCTTGGGTCACACGCTCGCCCAGGTAAGCACTGGCATCATCGGCCAGCTTGCGCAGGATCATAGCCGAAATTTCCTGCGGGGTGTACTCTTTGCCGGTCTGGGGAATGTACACCCGCGCATCTCCGGCTTTCCCCCGAATGATCTTGTAGGGCAGAATCTCACGGGCTTTGACCACTTCCGGGTCGTCGTAACGGCGGCCCATCAACCGTTTGACCGAAAAGATGGTGTTTTCCGGGTTGACCACGGCCTGCCGCCGGGCGGTCTGCCCGACCAGTCGTTCGTTATTTTTGTTGAACGCCACCACAGAAGGGCACAACCGCCCTCCTTCCGCCGTAGGGATGACGGTCGGCTCCCCGCCTTCCATGACGGCAACTACGCTGTTCGTTGTTCCCAAATCAATACCAATGATCTTTGCCATTTGTCCTATCCTCCATTCCATCATTCCTCTTTGCGGCTCACATTGTAGGGGGTCATTGTTAGAATGGAGTTAGACAAACGTTAGCGTTTTGTTAGACTTGCAGGAAGGTCAACCTTTGCCCAGGGCGCGGACGCGTGCCCAAACGTTCAGTACAAAGGTCAGCACCGCCGCCACCAGGAACGGCCCGGATAGGCTATCCAAAATGCGGAAGGTCTCTTGGTGCGTCCAACTGTACAGCGGCGCAAACAGGGCCTGGAGCCAGATTCCGATGTTCAGCAGGACAAAGGTCGTCCAAAAGAGAGGTTCGCTGCCCCGTTGATGCTGCCCGCGCCGCTCCGGGCGGGTGTCATCCGGAAGGGGGCGGCTCGGCAGGGGAGGCAGAAGCCACCATGCACCGCCCATGATAAACTGGGTGAGCCAGCCGATGAGAAGGAAAGGGATATGGCTGGCCCGTAGGGTGAGGAGTTTGTCGCCCAGGGGCAGCCAGCGATGGATGAGGAACAGCATACCCAGGATCGCACCCAGGATCAGGTAGGCGAAGGCGGTTTTAAAAAAAACGCGAGATGTGGTGGGCATGGTCAGCCTCTAGCGCAGGGGCCGGATGCGCCCCCAGATGAGGACTCCAAAGGCGGTGACGGCCACCGCCTGCAACACACCGGAAAGGGCCAGAAGCGCGGCCAACCAGGGGCGCGGCCCCATCAGGTAGAACGGCTCACAGAGGAAACGCAGCAACAGGCCGATGTTCAGGCAACCGTATGCGGTCCAAGCCAGCCGGTCCGGACCTCTGGGGTCCGGTCGTTCGCGATAGCGGGGGAACATCCAGTAGGCAACGCCCAGGGCCAATTGACTCATCCAGCCGACGACCAGCAGGTGCAGCTGGCTGAAATAGAGGACGCGCAGCCAGCGGCTGAAGGTCAGCCAACGGTCCAACAGCATCAACGCACCCAGGGCGAACGCAACGATGAGGTATGCAAAAGCGGTCTTGACGTAGATGCGGGCAATCGGCGGCATGGCTTCAATCCTGACCGGGGGCACTACAACCCAAGAATTCCTCCAGTTCCCGGAGGTGGAGGGGCTTTACCAAGTCCTGCAGGCCGTAGATGACCTTCCCCAGGTCGGTGTCCTTCAGAGGGATGGTGACGGGCACGGCCAGGTTGACCGGCACCGTTTGGCTCACCGGCACAATCAGGTCCAATTGGATCGGGAGCTTCAGGCCGGAGGGCAGCTCCAAAAAGACCGTACCGTTGATCCGCCCCCCACCGGCAGGGAGGACAAAGTTGGCAGGTCTGTTCAGGGGGACCGGCGCGGAAAGCTGGGTGACGGTTGTCTGCTCCAGGGGGAGGTCAAAGACTACCGGGATCGTGTCGCTGACATAGACGGTCTCGGTGATGACCGCGTTCTCAAAGTCCTCCAGTACGGTGTTCAGCCCGACGATGGTATCACAAGCCAAGCCCGCTTTCAGGGAGAGGATCAGATCTCGGTTCAGCCAGAGGACAAAGCCGGATAGCAACAGGATCATGACCAGGGTGAACGTAACCAAGAAGGAGAAAAAGATGGCAAATTTCTCAAAGGCCAACCACAGACGTTCCCAGCGTGTCATCAATCTTATCCTTTCTGTGTCAAAACAAGGCACTCATATTATAACCGACAATTCCCGGTATGTCAACGCGGTGAAAGCGGCTGAAGACGATACATGCATTCCCGGTCACGACAGCCTTGCGGCTTGACAAAGGATGCTCATTGTGTTAGAATGCATACCGACCGGTCGGTTTGTTATTGAGGGAAGGACCGATCCCGCCATGCTGCCGAGGAAAGATCCCGGCAGATCGCAAAGGCGGCGGCGACTCAAGGAAGGCATCCGCCCACGCGGACGCGGCCCGTCTGCGCCGAGCAACGTAGCACAAGCCGGAGGCTTGCAAGCCACAACTGCGATTTTCTTGCGCCACCGGGCCGGGTACATTCCCGTACATTCGTGAACGATCCGCGATTTGAGTTTGAGAGAGGAGGGAACGTGAGCAATCAACACCGAGGGGAGGAGACACGGGAGCGCATCCTCAACGCCGCTTTGGAAGCATTTGGTCGCTACGGCTACGATGCGACCAGCGTGGCCGAAATCTGCCGCCGGGCCGGTGTGACCAAAGGCGGTTTTTATCATCACTTTCCCAGCAAAAAAGCCCTCTTTTTGGACCTCTTGGAGCGTTGGTTGGAGGGCATTGATGCCCAGCTGGAAGCCGCCCGCTCCGGCCAGACGGTCCCGGAGGAGCTCCGACGAATGACCGGTATGGTTCGGGGCATCTTTCAGGATGCCGGGGGCAAATTGCCCATCTTTTTGGAGTTCCTGACCAAATCAGGCCAGAGTCCGGAGGTGTGGCAGGCCACCGCCGTACCTTTTCGCAAGTATCAGCAATTTTTTGCCGAAATGATCCGGGATGGCATTGAAGAAGGCTCCCTGCGTCCTGTGGACCCCGATCTGGCAAGCCGGGTGCTCATTTCTTTCGCCCTGGGTTTCTTGGCCCAGGGGCTGCTCGACCCCCTCGGCACAGATTGGGGAACGGTGGCCCAGGAAGGGGTGGACATCCTGCTGACCGGGCTACAGGCGTGCCCCCAAGGGGAGTAGACCCCCGGCCCCGCCGGATCCTCCGGAGTACGGCGCGGCGACCGAGCGGGAGTTCCGGAAAAGAATCGGAAAGGATAGAAGATGAAAGTTTTAGTAACCGGTGCATTCGGCAATGTGGGTCGGAGTACCGTAGCGGAGCTACTCCTCCAGGGGCATACCGTCCGCTGCTTTGACCTCAAGACAAAGGCCAACGAAAGGGCTGCCCACCGTTTGGGCGACCGGGTAGAAGTTGTTTGGGGGGATCTGCGCCGCCCGGACGATGTGGCGCGGGCGGTAACAGGGCAAGAAGCGGTCATCCACCTGGCTTTTATCATCCCCAAGCTCTCGGCCACGGGGGTCGAATCGGAGGCACGCCCCGCCTGGGCGCGAGAGATCAACGTCGGCGGCACCCGAAACCTGATCGCGGCGATGGAGGCCCAACCGCATCCACCGCGGTTGCTTTTCTCCTCCTCTTTTCACGTCTACGGGCGCACACAACACATGCCGCCGCCCCGCCATGTGACCGATCCATCCCGACCCATTGAGCACTATGCCCGGCACAAGGTCGAGGCGGAGGAAGCGATTCGCAATTCCCGGTTGGAATGGACCATCTTTCGGTTGGCCGCCGTCTTTCCGCTGGCGATGAAGATGGACCCCGGCATGTTTGACGTTCCCCTGGACAACCGCATTGAATACGTCCACACCCGCGACGTGGGGTTGGCCTTTGCCAACGCCGTGAGCAATCCCGCCGTGTGGGGCAAGACGTTGCACATCGGCGGCGGGCCACGCTGCCATTACCTTTACCGCCAGGTGACGGACAAGGTGCTGGACGGCATGGGGATCGGTCCGCTGCCCGCCGATGCTTTCACCACGACCCCCTTCCCCACCGACTGGCTGGATACCGAGGAGAGCCAGCGGCTGCTGCATTACCAGCGTTATACCCTAGATGATTACGTCAAGGATATGAAAAAGATGTTGGGCTTGCGGCGGCATCTGGTGCGACTGACCCGCCCCCTGGTTCGCCGCTGGCTGCTGAATCAATCACCCTATCTGCGCACCCGGCAGCCGACTCGGTCGGCAGCCTCGCTTCCGATGTCGCAGGTGTGAGCATGGGGGGCACAAAGGCCCTACCCTCATAGGAGGAACACGGCAACGGCCACTACCGTACCGATGGCATACAGGAGAGGATAGACCCAGATGGAATACTGGTCTACCCGTTCGGCGGTCTCCCGTTTGTCGTTGAGCTCCAGCCGCTTCAAAAAGACGTTAAAGACGACCACAAAGGCACTGATGACAAAGACGCCGATCAGCACCGCGTCCATGAAGGTCAGGTATCCCAAACGGGGCAGCTCACCGGAGACGGTAAAGTTGAAGGCAACAAAGACCAAAAGGTTCGCACTGGCCACGTCCACCCGCTTGCTGTAATCCTTCAGGAAGAAGGTGAACCAGGAAACCAGGATGATCAACCCGATGGGAACAAAGATGCGAAAGATGTAAAAGTTGAGGTGGCGGTTGACCTGGAAGGCCAGGGCATAACGGGCTTTGCCTTCCTCAATGCTTGTTTCCGGATGCCATTCAAGGACCTTCCACTCCTCTTCGCCCAGCGTATCGCCTACGTCGCTCAGCTCCGGAAGGGCCTGGTAGATGAAAAAAGTATCCGGGTACAGGGAGTGGATGCGGATGTAGAGATGCTGAGTGTCAAAGGGGAAGCGGGTAAAGTTAAAGTCGGGGGCCTGCAGGTCGGTGGCGAACCGCTCCTGGTAGAGGGCGCGGCCGTCGGACCAAACGACGACGTTGCGGTTTTGTACCCAGCGGTTGCCCTGCTGGTTGTAGACGGTGAATTGGGGCCACTGGACGCCCAACTCGGCAGCGTAAGCGGTAAAGGAATCACCGGTAAAGACCTTGTACTCGCAGTGGCAAGAGGATGGATCAAAGGCCAGGTTGGGGTCTTGCCATTCCATTCGCAGCTCGGCGACGACACCGAATTTTTCGGCGACCTGGTCCACACCGGTAATCTGCTGAAGCTTGACACCCACATTCACCGGGATCGGCTCTTGGCGAACCGGCCCCTGGGCTTCGGGCAGTTGGCCTTCCAGCACCTCCGGAGCGTTGACACCCAACAGCATCCGATAGTTCCCCGACGTCCCGTTGCGGGCAGCCAAACGCAACTGGTAATTGGTTGCGTCTTGCTCGAATCGGTACTCCAACTCGGCCGAGGTCTGCCCGCCGGATAGGTTCGCACTACGCACCGGTTTGTTACCGTAATCCTCCAACAGGAGGGCAGGGGCCAGATCGCCGGACGTGGCGGTGACATAGACATAGAGCACATCCCCCCGGCGCAACGGCCGCAAGGTCATCTCAAATTCCGGCGATTCGGCGGTCAGAGTCCCCGTGATCTCCTGGGCATACACCCCAAACAACGAGTCTTCCCTATCCAGAAAGGCGATGGTGTCGCCGGTGGGCCGTGCTTCCCCCGTCAACACCTGGGGGGCATCCAGGCCGACAAGCAGGCGAAACGTCCCGGCAGTATCCTGCCCCGGACTGCGGGCGACCAGGAGTTGATAGTCCCCGTCGGCCGGGATGGTGAATTCCAGGGCGGCGTCGTACCCCGCACCGCCGTCGTCATCCCAGGCCAGCAGGTACTTGTCGTAGATTTCCGGCAAGGCTTCCAGCGGGTCGCGGCCCTGGGCGATCAAGCGATCTATATCCGCAAGGAACATTTCGTTGAGGTCGCTGCCTTTGATCTTGGTATCGGTTACACCGAGCAACGGGTCCAGGTTGCCCGAAGTGCCGGCCATATAGGCGTAAAGCGTTTGGCCGGCCTTGAGGTCCGGCAAGGTGTAAAACAACCCCGCACCGGGGGCGACATAACCGGAAAAGACCTGTACCTTCCCCGTCTCGGCTTGCTCTTCGCTTTGGGCTTGGGCCATGATACCGCCCGCCGCCAGACCGAGAAGAACGATGACAACGCCCGCGATCGGCATCCAGGCCGCGGGGCGGCGCACCTGCGTTACTGCTTTGTTCATCGGGCCTCCTTGAGCTTTGCAATCGGTTGGATTATAGCCTAAAAGTGATGATCGCGCAAATGGGAGATCGGCGGTCCGGTGGGTGGGAGCGGGTGAGCCGGATGAGCATACTGCAGAATCATAGACGACAGCACCGCCGCAAACACGGAATCCCGAGATCCGCGGCACATCTTACCGGGGTCAGCCGAACAGACGGGCCAGCTCATCACGTGCAAAAGCAGGGAAGGGCACCAGCCCCTGAGCCGTGCGCAGGGAAACCCGAGGCGGCCCCTCCACCACCCGGCCGATGATCCGGGCGGCAATGCCCGCCCCGTCCAACGCCGCCACCATCCGCCGGGCATCATCGGGCGCGGCGGTCGCCAACAACGCGCCGGAAGCCAACAAGCCCAACGGGTCCAGACCCAATGCCCGGCAGACCGCCTCCGTTTCCGGCAAGATGGGAATCGCCTCGGCATCCACCACGATCCCCTGTCCCGATGCCTCTGCCAGTTCCCACAAGCCGGTGGCAAGCCCCCCCTCCGTCGGATCGTGCATGGCATGGGGCCGAGCCACACTACAGATCACCGCTGCATCGCGCACGACGCTGATACCCGGTTCGTGGAGGAACCGCCGACTGCGGGCCAGCGTCTCTCCATCCACCTGCTCCGCCAACCGCTCCTCCATCTCGCGGGCCAGTACCGCCGTCCCCTCTATGGCGATCCCTTTGGTCAACAGCACCGCGTCCCCCGCCCGCGCGCCGGCGGTGCGGACCAGGTTCTCCCGCTCTACCTCGCCCACCAGCAGCCCCACGGCGATGGGCCGATCCAAGCCGTGGGTGATCTCGGTGTGACCGCCACAGGGCACAATGCCCAAAGCCGCACACGTCTCGGCGATCTGGGCAAAGATGCCTTCTACCAGGGCAGGCGTCGTCCCTCTTTCCGGCAGGAGCAGCGTTACCAACAGCCAACGCGGGGTGGCCCCCATGGTCGCAATGTCATTGGCGTTGATATGGACCACGTACCGGCCGATCTCCTCCGTGGCAAAGGTGATAGGGTCCGATTTGAGGACCAGGTAGCGATCCCCCATATCCAGGACGGCTGCGTCCTCGCCCACGCGGGGACCGACGACCAGACGCTCATGTCGGCCACCGAAACGCTCCAGCAACGAGCGCAACAGGTCTACCGGCAGTTTCCCTACCTCCAACATGTCTCCCCCAGAAGAAAAGGACCTCCCCGGTTGGGGAGGCCCTTTCGTGGTTGCGCCGTAGCTTACCAAACAAACCGAGGTGATGCTACGGCGCCAGGTTTACGACTACAATCCATTCGCATCACCTCCTCATCCTATAATAGCAAGAACGGGCCAGGCTCCAACCGCCCCTCCCCCGCGCATTATTCCACATGAAGCAGATTTTGTCAAACCGGCCGCTCTGTGATAAACTAGCGTAAGTTTCGTGCAACGAACCTGAAGATCGTTGCCAAAGTCTGAAATTTGAACTTTACCAACTGCATAGCCCTCCCGCTTGTGGTACACTGTAGGTCCACACCCAATGCTCACGAAGCAAGGAGGGCTTACTATGAGTATACCACAAGCACTGCCCAGCGTCCAGGGGCTTTCTGGTTTGTCAGCCTGGAGAGGCAACAGCTTCCTGCCATTTGCTCCTCCGCTTTCACAGCCACTGGCACCCGGTTCACCAGTGGCGTGGTCCCCTGGGGTCCCACCGGATGTGTGGGGGCCTGTATGGGACACTTCCCGTCCGGTCATAGCCGGGAGTCGCGGGGTTGCCTCCGTCGTCCAGGTGAACGGGATATGGTTGTTCCAAGAAACGGTGCAGACCTTGGGGCAGGCTCCCTGGTCGCAATTGCCGTTGGACATCGCTCGCGTCGGTGTCAGACAGGGACTGGGCCGGATGCGGGAACTACCGCAAGGCATGTTGACGCAGCACGCCTTGATGGTCGCCTGGGGCGAGTTCGCTCACGAGATCGGCTTGATTCCAAAGCTCCAGCAAGTACCGATGCCGCAGAAGAGTGTTGTCCACACGCCCCAGGCCAAGGTGCTCACCTTTCTGATGGGCATCTTGACCGGCATCACCCACCTAAAGGACCTCAACGAGGGACCCCACCCCTTGGCCCACGACTGGCCCGCCATCCGGGCCTGGGGTTTAGCCTCTCTGGCTCATTACAGCGGTGTCAGTCGAACCCTGGCAAGCTGTGACGAAGCAACCGTGGAGGCCATCACCCAGGTGTTGCACGAGGTGTCTCAGCCTTTCATCGAGCAGGAAGTTCGGCTGCTCCTGGAGCGAAACCTGCCCTTGATCCTCGATTTGGACCTGGCACCCCGTCGCGTCAGCAACACCAGTACCACCTTTCCCGATGCTCAGTTTGGTTGGCAAGATGACCGGGTGGGCCTGGGGTACGACGCGGCGTTGGTGGCTTTGACCTCCCCCACCTACGGCCGTTTGTTCCTGAGCGGCTTTCATTATCCGCGTAACCCGGTCTCGCTGCCTCGGCTGCAAAAGATGGTCTACGCCGCAGAGGATCGCTTGGGACGACAACCCCGGCGCCGGACGGAATTGGTCAAACAACGCCTGAAAGCGTTGGAAAAACCTTTGGTTCAGCGCCAACGGTGGCTGCTCGCCCAAGTGAACAAGCAGAGGCAGTTCATGGACCAGTTGGACATCTTGCCTGCCGAGGTGGCGCGGTTGGAAGCGGAAGTCGCTGCCCTGGAAGCCAGCTATCAAGCTCAAAACCGGGAGGAAAAACCCCACAGCCAGTTGGCCAAGGCCCGACATCGGCTGGCCGCTGCCCGGAAGAGACTGGCCCAAGCTCCGCAGCGGCTGAAACAGGCAGAACAGGCCGCCGCCACTCACCGCCGACGCCTGGCCCAGTTGGAGGTTGAGCGCGCTGAACTGAAAGCCCATCTGGCCCGCCTGGAAGCCGACAATGAGGACAATGCCCAGCCGGTCTCCATCATCGTGCGCGTCGATGCCGGCTTTGGCACGGGACCCAACATCGCCTGGTTGATCGAGATGGGCTACCTCGTCTACACCAAGGCCTACAACGCTCAGGTGGCCGCCAAACTTCGAGCCAAGGTCGAACCCGATGCTCAGTGGACACAAGTGGGCAGCAACGCCGAGATGATCGCCTGGGACGAGCAGTACATCAACCACTGTCCTTACCCCTTGACCATGGCCCTGGAACGCTTCCACATGCCTGGCGGCCTGAAGCACAGTACCTTGATCGCCTACCGGAATGACGGACAACACCTCATCTTGCCGGCCTGGTTTGACTTTTACAACGCCCGCCAAACGATTGAGGCCGGCATCAAGGAGGTCAACGTCGTCTTCAAGATGCACCCCCTCAAGATGCGCTCCCGAGGCGGTATCGCTTTGCAGGAACAGTTCTCCTTGTTCGCAGCCAACTTTGTACGCTGGGCGATGGCCTGGCTGTGCGAACAAGTCGTTCGCAGTAGCAGCCACTTCGACGAGGCATTGACGCGCGTGAAGGCTATGGTCCGGGTAGCAGCCAACACCAGTGCCTGGGTGGTAGGGCAAGATGCAGATTTATTGGTAATGTTCGACGAGACCGGGGCCTATCCGGGCGTGGAACTCCGCCTGGCAGGAACGTGGCGCACTCGCCCGCCAATGCTGCCCCGCAAAAAAGTTCAAAAACTCGAGTTCAGAAACGGATTCGCTTCTGGTTGCACATGACTTACGCTAGCAAGGACGCAAGGGGCCGAGCATGGACGAAACCATCCTAATCGTAGACGACAACAAAGAGATCGTCACCGTACTGCGGGATATGCTCAAATCCCACGGCTACCGCGTCCTCCACGCCTTCAACGGGCGTCAGGGCCTGCGGATGGCCCTGGAAAAACGGCCCGACCTGATCCTTTTGGATTGGAACTTGCCCGAACTTTCCGGCTTTCAGGTCCTCCATGCCCTCCGCGAGCGGGGTAACAAGGCCCCCGTGGTGCTGATGACCATCTACGGCTCCGAAAGCGTAGCCGTCCAAGCGTTCCGTTTGGGCATCCGCGACTATATCCCCAAGCCGTTGCGCCTGGAAGAGGTGCTGGGGGCCATTGAACGGGCATTGGGTGAAGAGCGGTTGCGCCAAGAAAAGGAACACATGGCCGCCCAGCTGGCCGCCGCCAACAAGCAACTAGAACAGCAACTGATGGAATTGACCACCCTGCAGGCCATCGGTCAATCGGTCGCCTCCATCTTGGAGCTGGAAAAGGTCCTTTCCCGCGTTGTTGAAGCGGCCTGCTACTTTAGCGACGCCCGTGAAAGCGTCCTCTTTTTGATAGATGAGGAAACAGATTCGCTGACACTCCGCGCCCACCACGGCATAGATCGCAGCCGCGCCCCCAACACGCGCTTGCAATACAGCACCAGCCCCTTGCGCAAGGCCATAGAAACGGGCGAACCCCTTTTTTTGAGCAGCCGCGCAGATTTTTCCATCAAACTCCGCACCGACTACCTGGTGCGCTCCCTCCTTTTTGTGCCCCTCTACATCCAAGACCGCCCCCTAGGGCTGCTGGGGGTGACGGACAAAATCGGGGGCAAATCCTTCACCGCCGATGACGCCCGCCTGCTGACCTCCCTGGGCAGCTACGTCGCCATCGCCATCGAGAACGCCCGACTTTACGAATCGGAAAAGGAGCTGGCCCGCGCCGAAACGGTCAAAGAGATGATCGTCACCCTTTCCCACTATATCATGAACCCCCTGACGGCCATCAACCTCAGCGCGTATGAACTTTTGGTCCGCCACGAGCAGGGTTCCATCATAGACCGGGAAGGCACGATCAAGCGCAGCCTGCAGATGATTGAAATGAACGTCAAAGAGATCGTGCAGATCATTGACATCCTGCGCGACCTGACCGCCCCCCGCAGCACAACCTACGTGGGCGATATTAAAATGATTGACATTGAGGAAGAGGTCAAACGGCGGGTACAAAAAGTCCGGGCCGAGTACCCGGACTTGCTCACCACCTTTCCCCCCAAGCCGGAGCAGAGCGAAAAAAGTCAACCGGCTCAGGCAACATGATGGACACCCTGCTGGCGCATCTGCACGCCCTGGAACTACCGACGCCCTTTCCCGTCGGGCCGGTGACGGTCTACCTGGCCGATGCCCCCGGCGAACCGTTGACGTTGCTGGACACCGGCCCACGCACACCGGAGACCCAATCGGCCCTGGAAGAAGGCTTGGCCGCCCTGGGCTATGTCCCTGCCGACCTGGAACGCATCATCATCAGCCATGCCCACGCCGACCATTTCGGCTTGGCCGCCGATCTGGTCGCCCTCTCCGGGGCGCAGGTCTGGACCCATGCCCGGAATGCCCCGGCCCTGGCCGATTATGTCGCCGACCGTGCCCGGCGGCACGCCTTCTACGCCGACATCCTGCGCCGGGCCGCCGTGCCGCTCCAGGTCGTAGATGCCCTGCGCCGCGCCACCCAGGGCGTCAACCGTTTCGCCCGGCCGGTGGCCGTGGACGCAACCCTGGCCGACGGCGACACCCTCCAACTGGCGGGCCGCCGTTGGCAGGTCCTCCACACCCCCGGTCACACCGGCGGACTCATCTGCCTCTATGAACCGCAGAGCCGGATTCTCCTTTCCAGCGATCACCTCCTGGCCGACATCTCCTCCAACGCGGTCCTAGAACCGCCGCCCCCCGGTCGGAAAGAGCGTCCCCGCAGCCTGGCCCTCTACCTGGCCTCCTTGCGCCGCGTGGCCGCACTGGGTGCGGCACGGGCGTTGCCCGGCCACGGTCCCGTCATCTCCGACGTGACCGCGCTGGCAACGCAACGCCTTGCTTTCCACAAAGGGCGGGCGGAGCAGGTACTGACCATCCTGCGCGGGGGAGCGCAGACGGTGTGGGACGTGGTCCAGGCCCTCTTCCCCGACAGGGAACCGTTGGATACCTTCCTGGCCGTTTCGGAGGTCATCGGCCACCTGGACCTGTTGGAAATGGAGGGCCGGGTCCGGCGGGAAACGGCAGGCGAAGCAATCTACTACCGAGCTATCCCAGCAGATCAAACAGGCCCCACAGATCGCCGATGACGGGGCAGTCGACCTCCGTCGCCTTGCCGTCCCGGTCCAGGAGGACGGCGTCCATCCCCGCCCGCCGCGCCCCTATCACATCGTTGCGGTAGCTATCGCCCACGTAAAGGGCCTGCTCCGGGGCCAGGCCCATCTGGGCCAGTGCCTGGTCAAAGATGCAACGGTGGGGCTTGCCACACCCGGCATAGGCCGAAGCCCAGATGACCTCAAAGAAGTCGGTCAGCCCCACCTGGGCCACCCGTTCCCGCAGGTTCCAACTCCAGTTGGAGACGATGCCCAGGCGATAGCCCCGCTCCCGCAAGGCCGTCAGCACGTCCACCACTTCGGGGTAGAGGCGGATCACACCGGGACGGCGGAACCAAGCATCCAGGGCCTGGGCATAGCGTTGCCGCGTCTCCTCATCGGCCTCAACCCCCAGCCGGGTCAGGATCGCCCGTTGAATTTCGGCTTCCAACCAATCGTCGTACTCTTGGGTGGGGGGAAAATCGGCGGTGGCCTCTTCGTTGAAAAATTCCTGCCACACCGCGTGCAGGGCCGCCCGCATCGCATCCACCGACCGTTCCACGCCGATGGAGCGCAAGGCGGCCTGCATGACGACCGCCATCTCCGGCTCAAAGTGGACCAAGGTATAGCCCATGTCAAAGAGGACGGCCTCGTAACGGCTCATCGCCAGGTTCGCTCCTCGCCCACATAGTGGACCTTGAGGGTGTTGGTCAGCCCTGCTCCGGCCAGGGGCACTCCGGCGGTGATGACTACCAGGTCGCCGTCGGCGATCAGACCCCGCTGCCGGGCCGCCTCAACGACGGTAACGATCATGGTCTCCGTATCGGCGAAACGGTCCACGGCCAGCGGCTCAACGCCCCAGACCAGGGCCAGCCGACGATAGGTGCCGGGGCGGGGTGTGGGGGCGATGATGGGCGTGACGGGACGGTAGCTGGCTACGCGCCGGGCGGTGCTGCCGCTCACGGTGGAGGCAATGATGGCTCGCGCTTCCAACTCGGCGGCGATCTCACAGGCGACCTGGGCGATGGCCTCCGTGGTATCGCGCGAACGCTGCCGGACGGCCCGGCGGAGCCAATCGGCATAGGGCATGGAGCGTTCCGTTGCCCGCGCGATGCGGGCCATCGTCCGCACCGCTTCGACGGCATAGCGGCCCACCGCCGTTTCGCCGGAGAGCATCACCGCGTCGGAGCCGTCCAGGATGGCGTTGGCCACGTCGGAGGCTTCGGCGCGGGTGGGGCGCGGGTTGCGGATCATTGAGTCGAGCATTTGGGTCGCGGTGATGACCGGCTTGCCCGCCAGGTTGCAGGCGCGGATGATGCGCTTTTGGGCCAGGGGGACTTCTTCGGGCGGGGCTTCCACGCCCAGGTCGCCGCGGGCGACCATCAGGCCGTCGGCAGCCTCCAGGATGGCGTCCAGGTGGTCCAACGCCTCCGGTTTTTCAATTTTGGCGATGATGGGTGTCTCGGCCCCCCACTCCGCCAGCAGGTCCCGCAGGAGACGCACATCCTCGGCGCAGCGGACGAAGGAGAGAGCGAAATAATCCACCCCCTGCTCCAGGGCAAAGGCGGCGTCGGCCCGGTCTTTGGCGGTGAGGGCCGGCATCTTGAGGCCGGTGTGGGGCAGGCTCAGCCCCTTGCGCGATTGCAACACCCCGCCGGCAACCACCTGGGCGCGGACGGCTTCCCCCTCGCGCCCCACAGCCCGCAGTTCCAGGAGGCCGTCATCCAGCAACAAGCGGTCGCCGGGGCGCACATCACGCAGCACCTCCGGGTGGGGCAAGGGGATGACACCCTCCTCGGAAGAAGCGGCGGCGTTGATCAAGCGCACCGTTTCGCCCTCGCGCAGGGGCAGCCCTCCCTCCGGCAGGCGGCCCACCCGCAGCTTGGGGCCTTGCAGATCGGCCATGACGGCCACGGCACGGTCCATTTCGGCGGCCAGGCGGCGCACGGTGGCAATGCGTCGGGCGTGTTCGGCGTGATCGCCGTGGGAAAAATTGATGCGGGCGACGGTCATGCCCGCTTCCAAAAAGGCGCGGAGAACGGCCTCATCATCGGAAGCCGGTCCCAGGGTGCAGACGATCTTGGTACGCAATTTCTTCCTCAGAAAATAGCGGTTGAAACCGCCCCTGGCGGGCCGTTGGCCGACCGCCCGCCTGCGCGGGCGGAAGCGGGAGCGTCCGCGTAGGCGGACGCCCGGCCACAGGCCCGAAAGGAGCGACTTGAGTCGCCAC
>Ga0256914_1000197_pt1 | contig 58058 bp, 58 predicted proteins | sample HulkmetaG_FD_191571 | JGI IMG/M metagenome (GOLD analysis project Ga0256914, IMG submission 191571) | Hydrothermal chimney microbial communities from Main Endeavour vent field at the Juan de Fuca Ridge, Pacific Ocean - Hulk | ecosystem: Environmental > Aquatic > Marine > Hydrothermal vents ...
AATATAAGCTCAAATAATTAAATTAAGGTAGCTTAAATGTTTAGCATTGCATATATCGTCAAATACATTCATCTGCTAAAGGAGAAAAGGGCAACAAGTTTCATTAAAGAGAAAGGATTAAGTAAAATGAAAATCTTGAAAGGCACTTTACTGCATAAATATTTGGATGTTGGAGCCCGTTATCTTGAGATTGTAAAGGTTGTTCTTTGGTATGCTTTTGTATTTTGTTGAATAATCTATTATTAATAGTTCTTTCTACAGTATTTTTAGAGAAGCTCTCTTACCTAGTCTAACAAATTCATCTGCTCTTGTTAACAGGTGGCAGTATAATTGTTTAGACAAAGATAATAAAATTGATTTGTCCATAATAATCCAGAATTTAGGAAGAAGTGAGGCGACTAAATACAAATTTGTCATATCTTTTAGCAATCCAGACATTAGAATTGTAGATGTGGCTGCCGAGAGTTTGGTTGTTGATGGGGTATATGTTCATGATAGTAAATTTTTTCAGAATACATCTTTACTTAATAAATTACTCAAAAAAGAATTACAAATTATCTATGAAGATATTGGATTAAATCGTGATTATGTGACTTTTGTAGGTTCGTTAGAAAGCTTTGGTTTTGAATCTCTCTTTTTAAGATTAAAAATACCTGATGACTGCGAGGATTTTGTGATAATATTTAGAATAGACTGTTCGGATTTCTTTTTTTATAATAAAAAGATATTTGCACAATTTATAAAAGTTGTAAAAATTTAGACTCGGATAGGGGTGGGTTTTGATATTTGAGAAAACTTTGTTGAAAAGTATACTGCTCTTCGCTAAGGAAGATGCAGAAATTTGTAAAAGGTAAGGACTAAAGCCATGAGTATATTAAAACAAATCAAAAAGGTATCAGATGTAGTGTGGGAATTGCCAAGGGGAATTTCTGAGGGAATGTTGGTACCTGCGCGGGTTTATGCAACTGAACAGCTTTTAGGGCAGATGGAGGAGTCTGTCTTTAAGCAGATTGTTAATGTGGCAAAACTTCCTGGCATAATAAAATATTCTTTTTGTATGCCGGATGGCCATACAGGGTATGGTTTCCCTATTGGCGGGGTGGCTGCTATGTCTCCGGAAGATGGTGTGATATCCCCGGGAGGAATTGGTTTTGATATTAATTGCGGGATGCGGTTGGTTTTGACTAATTTGACAGAAGAGGATGTTAAGCCTCGATTAAAAGAACTTGTGGATAAGCTCTTTGAGCATGTGCCTTGCGGGGTAGGTTGTAAAGGGTTTGTTAGGTTGTCTAAAAAGGAGTTTAGAACGGTGGTAGAGCAGGGTGCTGTGTGGTGTGTGAATAATGGGTTCGGTTGGCAAGAAGATTTAGAAAGGACAGAAGAGGGCGGTAGTATGCGGGGTGCGGACAGCAGGGATGTAAGTGAGAGGGCAATAACCCGTGGCTATGATCAAATAGGGACATTAGGCTCAGGCAATCATTATTTAGAGATTCAGGTAGCAAAACAGGAGAATATCTTTGATAAGGATTTAGCAGAACAGTTTGGCATTAATATCCCTAATCAGGTAGTGGTTATGTTTCATTGTGGAAGCAGAGGGTTTGGCCATCAGATTGCATCTGATTATCTTCAGTTATTTTTAAAGGTAATGGAGAAAAAATACGGCCTTAAGATATTAGACAGAGAATTGTCAGCTGCCCCTTTTAAATCATCTGAAGGTCAGGCGTATTTTTCTGCTATGAAATGTGCTGTAAATATGGCTTTCGCAAATAGGCAGGTAATTCTTCATCGAATAAGAGAAGTATTCTCTGAGGTCTTTGGAAAATCAGCTAAAGATTTGGGAATGCGGCAGGTCTATGACGTTGCCCATAATATAGCAAAGTTAGAAACTTATATAATAGACGGCAAGAAACAGCAATTATTAATCCATAGAAAGGGTGCGACAAGGGCCCTTGCCCCTGAGATGCCTGGCTTGCCTGATGTTTACAAAAAAACAGGCCAGCCTGTTATAATAGGCGGGAGTATGGAGACAGGTTCGTATTTGTTAGTAGGGCAGGATTCAAGCGCTGAGACCTTTTATTCTACGGCACATGGAAGCGGTAGATTAATGAGCAGGGCACAGGCAAAGAAACGTTTTCATGGAAGAACATTACTTGAACAACTCCGTCAAAGAGGTATTTATATTGATACTGCTTCTTATTCAGGTTTGGCAGAAGAGGCAGGAGCCGCATATAAGAATATTGATGATATAACTCTAACTACAGAATTAGCTGGGATAAGTAAGAGGGTAGTAAAGTTTGTTCCAATAGGAAATATAAAGGGATAATTTAGGGATAAAGGTCATAGGCATGCCTTATGAGTATTTAGATGGAATTACAACGGCAGATGTTGCCTTCAGAGCTTGGGGTAACAGTAGAGAGGAAATGTTTTGCAGTGCAGCTGCAGCTGTTTTAAATGTGATGTTAGATAATCCTGAGGAGCTTTCGAGTAAGATAAAAAGACGAATAGTTAAGGATAATCCTTTCCTTGATATGCTCCTTTTCCAATTCCTTGACGAGTTGATTTATTTAAAAGACGCTGATAGGCTTTTGTTAAAGACGGAAAATATTTGGATAGAAAGCACTGCGTCTAAATTTGTTTTGAATGCGCAATTGTCAGGAGAATGTATTGATCCACAGAGACATAAACTTAAAGTAGATGTTAAGGCTGTAACTTTACATCATTTTAAGGTAGAGAAAAAAGCAGATATCTTTTCAGCAACAGTAGTATTGGATATTTGATAGTAGAAAAACACTAGACTTTATATGCCTCCTAATAAAAGGAAAAGGTTATATGTCAGGGAGAAAGGTTGTATTTATAACAGGTTGTTCTAGTGGATTTGGTCTTGTTTCTTCTGTATATCTTGCCTCGAAGGGCTATCAGGTTATAGCTACTATGCGTAATCTGGACAAGAGGCATGATTTGCTAAATGAATGTGAACGGACAGGTTGCAGCCTTGATATACTTCAGCTAGATGTTACTGATGTTTCATCCATAGATAAGGCAGTAGATATTGTATATAAAAAATACGGGCGTATTGATGTCTTGGTCAATAATGCTGGGTATGCTATATGTGGTTTTTTTGAGGACCTTTCTGAAGAGGATATACGCAGGCAGATGGATACTAATTTTTTCGGTGTCCAGAATGTCACTCGAAGGGTTATCCCTATTATGAGGCAGCAAACCTCAGGTAGGATTATTAACATTTCTAGTATATCAGGGTTGTATGCCTTGCCATGTTTAGGGGCTTATAATGCTAGTAAATGGGCATTAGAGGGATTTAGCGAGAGTCTGCGATATGAGCTTAAGGTCTTTGGAATAGATGTGGTTCTAGTAGAGCCTGGTCCATATAAAACAAAAATATTTACTGATAATGCCTGTTTTGCAGCAAAGTTTTATGATAAAAATAGTCCTTATTATGAACTCTCCCAATATGTTATAAAACGAACAGGAAAAAATATAGAGATGGGATTTAAAGACCCTAAACCTATTGCAATATTATTGGAGTATCTTATTAAGGCAAAGGCCCCTCCTTTCAGGAATATCCCTGATTTAAATAGCCGTATTATTTTTTTACTCAGACGATTCCTACCATTCTCATTATTTTCGTGGTTATTAGAGGTAATTGTATTTAGTCATGTTAGAAAGATAGATCTCAGGCTTAAAGAGAATAGGTGAGTGTTTGTATATTCAGAATTCCAAAAATTTTGTTATTTTCTTGACATCTTTTATATGTATATAGATACTATTTGAGATAATTTTTAATATATTTCTAAAGAATTATTTAAGGGAGTATTTATATGACCGATAATATGATTTTTTTGGTAGTTGGCGGGCTTGGGTTCTTTTTCTTTGGAATGAAAACTATGTCAGAAGGTCTTAAAAAGGTAGCTGGGGAGAAGTTGAAGGCCTTTCTTCATAATATGACTAAATTGCCTGTTGTTGGCATTCTTGTTGGTGCCTTTGTAACGTGTCTTATTCAGTCTTCCAGTGCTACTACTGTTATGGTGGTGGGATTTGTAAATGCAGGACTCCTTGCTTTAAAGCAGGCAATAAGCGTTATAATGGGGGCTAATATAGGGACCACATTTACTGCGTGGTTGGTTTCTTCTATGTCTGTGTTTAAGATAACCTCCTATGCCTTGCCTTTTGTTGGTGTAGGTTTTGCAATAATGACGTTAGCTAAAACTAAAAAGAAACAATCTGTTGGTCAGGTTATGTTGGGTTTTGGGTTGTTATTTATTGGGTTGTATTATCTTAAAGAGGCCTTTGCTCCGTTAAAACATAGTGAGGTTACAAGACATATTTTTGTTGCTTTTAGTCATAATCCATGGTTGGGTGGATTGGTAGGGGTGCTTTTTACTATTTTGTTACAGAGTTCTAGTGCTACCATAGCTATTATACAGGTTCTTGCCTATAACGGAATTATTTCTTTCTCTGCGGCTATCCCTTTAATATTAGGAAGTAATATAGGAACTACCATTACTGCCCAGCTTGCGGCTATAGGAACAAATCTTAATGCTCGTAGGGCAGCTATGTGTCACACTATTTTTAATGTGATTGGCGTTTTATATATGTTAATCTTTATCTCTATAGGGTGGTTCGATAAGCTAGTTAATACTATATTGCATGGAAGGATAACAACAGATAATGTAATGTTTTATATAGCTATAATGCATAGTGCATTTAATGTATTTAATACTTTGATTTTGTTGCCTTTTATTGATGTTCTTGAGAAGGCAAGTATATGGCTTGTCCCTAAGAGAGAAGATAGTATAGATTTTGGTACTCAGTATCTGGAAAGACATTTACTTGATACTCCGGCATTGGCGTTAGAGCAGGTAAGAAAAGAAATAATATATATGTTAGGTGTAAGCCGTAAAGCAGTGGAGCATGCGGTTGTTGCCTTTCTTGATAATGATTTTAAACGGGCAGAAAAGGCTATAGAACTCGAGATGGTTACAGATAATCTTCAGTCTGAGATAACCCAATATATAGTAGAACTGTCTCAAAGGAATCTTTTACAAGAAGAATCTAGAGAGCTCCCTGTTTTGATACATAATGTTAATGATTTGGAGCGAATAGGAGATCATTCGCAAGATTTAGCCCAACTTACCAAGCGCAAGATAGAGGATTCTATGAGGTTTTCTAATTCCGCAGGTGAGGAAATTAAGTTGATGTGGAGTCATGTTAATGAAATGGCAGATAAAGTGGAGTTGTCATTAAAAAATAATGATATAGAAATAGCAAAAGAGGCTATAAAGCAGGAGGATATAATTAATCTGTTGCAGGAAAGGTTTAAACAGTCTCATATTGTTAGGTTGAATGAAGGCAGATGTAACCTTAATTCAGGATTTATTTTTCTTGAATTTATCGATGGTCTGGAAAAGATAGCTGATAGGTTGACTAATATAGCACAAAGTGTAGTGGGAAAAATGCAGTGGAACTCAGTTACGAGTCGTCCTCTTTTACAGGAGATAGACTAATAGTTTTATTGTGTATTTAAAATAGAATGGATAATTTTATATTAGATTGTTTTTTAGCTATGGATGCTTGGTAGGAATATATACAGCCACAATATTTCTGCATGTAAAATTCTTCTCTTTTTGCAATTTCATACATGCCTTGAGATGCCCCTTTTTTTCTCCAATTATATGGCCAATATGATACATTTTGAACTTCTGATGCAGCTTTCTCCCCGCATAGATTTATCTGTTTTATATCTTTCCATCTGGAAATTCCTAGACTAGTGGCAAATATTTTATATCCGTATTTATTGGCATATTTAGCTGTTTTTTTAAGTCTCATCATAAAGCATTTGTAGCAACGCTTGCCTCGTTCTGGTTCATTTTCTAAGCCAGAGACTTCTTTTTCCCAGTTCTCTTTGTCATAATCTAGCTCAATAAAAGGTATATTTTTTTTATTTGCAAATTGTTTGAGATGATCTTTCCTTAGTTCATATTCTTCTTTTGGATAGATATTTGGATTATAAAAAAGTATAGAAAAATCTATTTTTGAAAAAGAGAGTAGTTCAATAATAACCCCTGAACAAGGAGCACAGCAGCAATGAAGGAGTAGTTTCCCTTCATAGGGATACGAGATTTTATATGGAGTGAATATTTCAGCCATGCTTAAATTATATAAGTTATGACTAAAATGGTCAAGTGGTTGCTCTTTTTAGGTCATAATAGATTGGTAAAATTGAAATTCATCTCATAGTTTGACATGGATAGTATGGTATGCTATTATGCCTTTTTACAGGAGGGGATAGAAGTCATGGAAAATTATTATAAGGAACTTATTTCTCAAATTGGGGAAGATTTAAATAGAGAAGGATTGAAGGATACGCCAAGACGTGCAGCAGAGGCTTTTCGGTTTCTTACTAAAGGTTATCATGAGGATATTGATAAGGTAATAAATAATGCGCTATTTGAGTCTGATAATGATGAAATGATTATTGTGAAGGATATAGAGCTTTATTCCTTGTGTGAACATCATCTTCTGCCGTTTTTTGGTAAGTGTCATGTCGGATATCTTCCCAGTGGAAAGATTATAGGCCTTTCTAAGATAGCACGTATTGTGGACGTCTTTGGTCGTAGGCTTCAGAATCAGGAAAATCTAACTAAACAGATAGCAGAAACTATTATGAAATATACAGCTGCTAAAGGAGTAGGTGTTGTTATAGAGGCACGGCATTTGTGTATGATGATGAGAGGGGTTGAAAAACAGAATTCTGTTATGAAGACCTCATGTATGTTAGGCCTTTTTCGTAGTGAGAGTTCAACCCGTTCAGAGTTTTTGAGCCTTATCAAATAATGTCTTGATGCTCTGAAAAAGAGATACAGGAAGGAGAGAGTTGTTATGTTTTTTTATTTTATTTTGTTATTTACTGTCCTTCCTGCATTAGAATTAGCGGTTCTTATTAAGGTGGGTAGTTATATAGGAGTAGGCAGCACTTTGTTAATTATATTCTCTACGGGTATTGTGGGTGCATATCTTGTACGTATGGAAGGATTTGCTGTGTTACGTAATATTCAGGACAGTTTGGCTCAGGGTAGGTTACCTACAGAAGAAATGTTGGAAGGTTTTATGATATTATGCGGTGGTTTGTTGTTGTTGACTCCAGGATTTATTACTGATAGTTTGGGATTTTTTTTATTAATTCCATGGACTCGCAATATAATTAAGTTATTGGTGAGAAGAAAAATAGAAAAAATGATATCAGATGCAGACATTGTGACGATAGATACCACAGGAAGAGAGATAGATCAGGGTTATGAGGATGCAGAGTATTATTAGATTGAGTAAAATCTCTTATTTTTATACATGATTAATAAGATATAAAATATTTTTTTAAGGAAGGAGTAATCGCATGCGGTTAAAAGAAAAGATTGCATTGATAACGGGGTCAGCCCGAGGGATAGGGAAAGAGATTGCTTTGACATTTGCAAAAGAGGGGGCTACGGTTATTATTTCTGATATAAACGCAGAGAACGCTACAGCAACAGCAAGAGAGTTTATCGACTTAGGTTTTAGTGCAGAGGATTTTGCATGTGATGTAACTAATGCAGAACAGGTAGGTGAAATGGTTAACAAAATTCTTGACAAACATAATCGGATTGATATATTAATTAACAATGCTGGAATTACGCGAGATAATTTGTTGCTTAGGATGAGTGAGGGGGAATGGGATGCAGTTTTAAATACAAATTTAAAATCTGCATTTATATGCACCAAGGCAGTTGCTAAGGCTATGTTAAAGGCTAAATCGGGTAAGATTATTAATATAGCTTCGGTTATTGGAATAATGGGGAATGCCGGGCAAGTAAACTATGCGGCAAGTAAGGCAGGTATAATAGGATTTACGAAATCGGTAGCAAGAGAATTGGCATCGAGAGGAATTACTGCTAATGCGGTGGCTCCAGGATATATTCTTTCTGAGATGACAGAAAAACTTAGCGAAAAAGTTAAAGAGGAAATTTACAAGGCTATTCCTTTAAGAAAATTTGGGACCCCTCAGGATGTAGCTAATGTGTGTTTATTTCTTGCATCAAGTGCAGCAGATTATATCACAGGTCAGACTATCGTTGTAGACGGTGGAATGGCTATCTAAATTTATAGTATTTTGCATAAATTTAGACTTTAATAGATTATACGTATCTTTAAAGATACATAAGTTAAATAGGAATTAAAAGCCCTGAATTTAATTAAGTTTTTCAAAAAGGAGGCATTTTTATGGCTGTTGAAGAAAAAATAAAGTCAATTATTTCAGAACAACTTGGTGTTAAAGCAGAAGAGGTAACACCACAGGCCTCGTTTATTGACGATTTAGGAGCAGATTCATTGGATACTGTTGAACTCATTATGGCATTGGAAGAGGAATTCGGGGTTGAGATTCCTGATGAAGATGCTGAAAAAATGAGTACAGTAGGAGATGCTATTAAATATATAGAGGAAAAGACAGGCAATAAATAATTTTATTGCTTTTTTTAACATAAACACAATGCCTCGGCACTAAGAGCCGAGGCGTTGTATTAGTTATATGTATGTGATTAGGTATATAGAATAAATAATTTTAGAGAAACTTTTTAGGTATTATATTATTATGGAAAGAAAAAGAGTTGTTATAACAGGTACAGGGGTAGTTTCTCCAGTGGGAACTGGATCAGAGAAGTTTTGGCAGGCATTGTTAGCTGGAAAGAGTGGAATACGCTCTATAAGTACTTTTGATGCTAGTAAACTGGCCTCTCGCATTGCGGGAGAGGTGACTGATTTTGATCCTCTTGAACATTTTTCCACGAAAGAGGCACGAAATTTTGCCCGGTTTGTTCAATTTGCTATTGTTGCTAGTAAAGAGGCGGTTTCTCATGCAAAGTTAAATTTGGATGAAGTTGATAGAGATAGGGTAGGCGTGCTTATAGGTTCTGGTATAGGTAGTATTCACTCTATAGAATCTGAGTATCAGAAATGTCTTGATAAGGGGCCAGGTAGGATTAGTCCTCATTTTATTCCTAAAATTATTATTAATGAAGCCGCTGGTAATGTTTCTATTGCATTGGGTGCAAAGGGACCTACTACATGTATCACAACAGCTTGTTCTACTGCAACGAATGCTATAGGGGATGCATTTAGATTTATTCAATGTGGAGATTGTGATATTATTATAGCTGGGGGTACTGAAAGTGCTACAACTTTATTAGGAGTGGGAGGTTTTTGTGCTTTAAAAGCATTGAGTCAGCGTAATGATGAACCTGAGAAGGCATCTAGGCCGTTTGATTTAAATAGAGATGGATTTATTATGGCTGAGGGAGCTGGTATTGTTGTGTTGGAGTCATTAGAGCATGCGCAAAAAAGAGGAGCACCTATTTTAGCTGAGATAGTAGGTTATGGACGTACATCAGATGCATATCATGTTACAGCTCCTGATCCATCAGGTTCTGGTGGAGCAAGGGCGATGGAACTTGCAATAGCTGATGCAGGTCTTTCATTAGAGGATATTTCTTATATTAATGCTCATGGGACATCTACGAAACTTAATGATAAGGTAGAGACCCTTGCTATAAAAAGGGTATTTGGTAGTAGGGCAAAGGAGGTGCCTATTAGTTCTACCAAGTCCATGACAGGGCATTTATTAGGGGCAGCGGGAGGTATTGAGTTTATTGCCTGTATTTATGCTATCAGGGATAATATTATCCCTCCTACCATTAATTATGAGACACCAGACCCGGATTGTGATTTGGACTATGTGCCTAATAAAGCTAGAGAAGTGAAAGTTACAGCAGCCATGTCTAATTCTTTAGGATTTGGTGGCCACAATGCCTCGCTAGTTGTTAAAAAATTTATATAGAAATTCCCACTAAGATCACAATGGGTCTTATATACGGATATATATAATATATATAAGAAGAAAAGAAATAAAATTTGTATAATTTTGTTATTGGAGAAGGGATATAGGTATGAAAGAATATAAAATAGCAGTTATTCCCGGTGATGGAACAGGGCCTGAAGTTATTAGAGAAGGCCTAAAGGTATTGGAGGCTGTGGCAAATAAGTGTGGGTTTAAGTATGAAACTGTTTCTTATGATTTTGGTGGAGAAAGGTATCTGCGCACAGGAGAGGTTTTACCAGAAAGTGCAATAAAGGAGTTTAAAAATTTTGATGCTATTTATCTTGGTGCAATAGGGCACCCAGATGTTAAACCTGGTATCTTAGAAAAGGGCATATTGTTAAAAATAAGATTTGATTTAGATCAATATATTAATCTTAGACCTGTTCAGTTGTATGATGAAAGATTTTGTCCAATAAAGGATAAAAAACCAGAGGATATAAATTTTGTTGTTGTGCGTGAGAATTCTGAAGGGTTGTATAAAGGAATGGGGGAATTTCAGAATAAAGGAACTCCTGAAGAGATAGCTATTCAAGTTTCGTATAATACTCGTAGAGGAGTTGAACGCTGTATTCGTTATGCTTTTGATTATGCAAGAGATTATGGCCGTAAGAAAGAGCTTACATTATGTGGTAAGACGAATGTTCTCACTTATGCATTTGATCTATGGGAGAGGACATTTAATGAGGTAGCTAAGGAATATCCTGATATAAAGACTGATTATGCACATGTTGATGCTACAACGATGTGGTTTGTTAAAAATCCTGAATGGTTTGACGTAATAGTTACGGATAATATGTTTGGGGATATCATCACCGATCTTGGTGCAATGATTCAGGGGGGTATGGGCATAGCAGCTGGTGGGAATATTAATCCTACTGGCGTATCTATGTTTGAGCCCATAGGAGGATCTGCTCCGAAGTATACGGGTAAAAATGTTATAAATCCTTTAGCTGCCATATGTGCATTGGGGATGTTGTTACGTGAGATTGGAGAAGAAAAAGCATCTGCTATGGTAGAAGAGGCTGTAAAACTGGTGGTTAGGACAAGGTTGAAAGATTTAGGTGCTGGTAGAATGGGGTATTCTACCTCTGAAGTTGGGGATCTGGTCGTAGAACATCTTAACAGGGTGGAAGTATGAAAAAATATAATGTGGCTATTGTTGGGATCAGAGGGGCGGTAGGTCAGTGCATGCTTAAGATATTAGAGGAGAGAGAGTTTCCAGTGGGGGAATTGTATCTTTTCTCTAGAAATCCTGATCAGTGCCCTGACTATACGTTTTGTGGCCGCCGTATCAAGGCATCAAAATTAACATATGATTGTTTTAAAGGGATTGAGATTGGTTTATTTTCTCCGGGGGCTGCTGTTAGTAGAGAATTTGCACCTCATGCAGTTAAGCAGGGCTGTGTTGTTATTGATAATACATCTCAGTTTCGTATGGATCCGTATGTCCCACTTGTAGTTCCTGAGGTAAATTGTGAACATATAAAGCATCAAAAAGGGATTATTGCAAATCCTAATTGTTCCACAATCCAGATGGTGGTTGCCTTAAAACCTTTACACGATTATGCAAAGATAAAGAGGATAGTAGTTTCTACATATCAATCTGTATCAGGAGCTGGTAGTCAAGCTATTGAGGAATTAAAAAGACAGATAGCCTCTGATATGAGAGTAGAAAAATTTCAATATCAAATATTAAATAATCTTATACCTCATATAGATGTACCACAGGAAAATCTCTATACAAAAGAAGAGATGAAGATGGTTAATGAAACGAAAAAGATAATGGGTGATGATTCTATCAGGGTTACTGCGACATGCGTGCGTGTCCCTGTTTTTTATGCACATTCTGAATCAATAAATATAGAGACAGAAAAAAAGATTTCACGGCAGAAAGCTATTGAACTTTTAAGTGATGCTCCTGGGGTAAAAGTTATTGATGATATTTTTAACAATAAATATCCTATGCCGCTTGATGCTGAAGGTAAGGATGAGACATTTGTAGGGCGGATACGAGAGGATGAATCTATAGAAAATGGTTTAAACATGTGGGTTGTTGCTGATAATCTCAGGAAAGGCGCTGCACTTAATGCTGTTCAGATAGCAGAAGAGTTAATAAAAAATGATTGGTTGTAATCTTTATTTCACTATTCAACAAGGTTGAATAGTGAAATAAAGATTTTTAAAAGGTTCTCACCATTATGTCCCGCAATATTAAACTAACCATCGAATATGAAGGCACTAATTATCATGGATGGCAAATTCAGGGTAAAGGACATAAAACAATTCAGGGTCAGATAGAGAAGGCCTTGAGAAAAATATTTAAAAAAGATATAAGGTTATATGGCTCTGGTCGGACGGATAGTGGTGTGCATGCTTTTGGGCAGGTTGCTAATTTTAAGGTTAGTTCCTATCTTTCTTTAAATGAGATACAAAAGGCAATAAACGCGAATATTCCTGATGATATCTCTATAATAGATATTGAAGAGGTTTCTCTGGATTTTCACTCCCAGTATAGTGCAAAATTTAAGATCTACCGGTATGTTATATTAAATCGTCAGGCTCCTTCTGTAAAAGACAGAAATTTTTGTTTGCATTACCCATACAAATTAAACCTTGCATTAATGAGGAGAGAGGCTGCTATACTTGTTGGTAAAAAGGATTTTAGGTCTTTTCAGGCCTCTGACCCTCGTAATCCGCATAGAGATAAAAACACTATTCGAACGGTTAGGAATATTTCTATTCGTAGGAAAGGTGATTATGTTTTTATTGATATTGAGGCAGATGGTTTTTTATATAAGATGGTTAGAAATATAGTTGGGACGTTATTGGAGATAGGTCGGGGAAAGTTGCCTAAAGGTAGTATGGAGATGATTTTACTAAAGAAGGATCGTTCTGCTGCAGGTTACACTGCCAAGGCAAAGGGGTTGGTTTTGTTAAAAGTGTTGTATCCTTAGTAAATAGGATATGAATTAATTTTAAAAAAAGATGTTGTTATGAGTATGCTTTCTGGATTTGAGAGACTGTTGAAGTATATAGCAGTTTGTTTGCTTGCCATTTTTTTTATAGTTTTCTTTTTTAGACCTGTTGAGACAGGAGATATATGGTGGCATTTAAGCACAGGTAAGTATATTGCCAGTCATCATCACCCACCATATCAAGACCCTTTTCCATTTTCTTCTTTTAAGGTTAAATGGATTTTTACTCAGTGGTTGGGTAGTCTTATTTATTATGAAATTTATAGTTTTGGAGGTGAGATAGGATTAAAAGTATTTCGTGTGTTGATGTTTGTTTTTATTTTTCTTATATTTTTTCTTTATGCCCGTAGAAAAATACCATTCCCATTTTTATTTTTACTTATTATTGATTTGATTTTTTGTCTTGGATATAGAACCCATTTAAGACCATATTTATTCAATTTTATATTTGTTCAATTATTTCTTATCTCATTATACGATCATCAAGATACATCAGATAAAAAATATTTATGGTCGATACCTTTAATAGGTATGTTTTGGGTTAATATTCATTTAGGCAGTCTTATATATGGTTTATTATTAATATCATTATTTCTGTTTTCTTATATATTAAAATATCTATCTGGAAGAATGTATAAAAATATAGACAGTAGGCAAATTGCAGATCTTTTAACTAAGATAAAAGATGTAGCTATTATTCTTATACTGTATTTATTTACTTTTTTTATATCTCCTTATGGAGTGGAAGGTGCATTGTATCCGTTTAAGGCAATTTTGTTCCCTAATTATATAGGTTTTTATACATTGTCACAATCTATAGCAGAACTGTTGCCCCCTCTTTATATTTTCTCAATGCATGGTGTTTGTTTTATTATTTTATTGGGTATTGCGCTGTTTATGTTAGTAAAACAAAGACGTCATATTATATATATAACTGATATTTTGTTGTTTATATTTGCAATATTTCTTTTCGTTTATGGACAGAGAGCCAGTAGTTTTTTTTCTATCATTATGGCATATGTTATTGTAAGAAATGCCAATGTTATAAAAAGATGGGAGATATCTTCTAGAATAAATGTTTCAATATATTTGCTAGGTATCCTTTTTTTGTTTGTTAATATATTACATGTAGTTAACCAATATATTTGCTATGATAAATACTGTATAAAACACCTTTTTTTGAAGGAAGATGTTCACTCTCCTAAATCGGTGTTAGATTTTTTGAATAAAAATAATATATGCGGTAAAGTATATAATACCGATAGATATGGTGGTTACATTATATGGCACAGTTATCCTTGCTTGAGACCGTTTGCTGACACCAGACAGATAGATTTTAATGCGTATCAAAATTATCGCTATATAAGAAAATATCCTGAGCAATTATGGGATAAAGCCGCTGAACTTTCTGGATTTAATATAGTTATGCTAGATGCATCTCTTAAAAATAATGCCAGGCTTATACATTATCTTAAAGATAGTCCATTATGGCAGATGGTTTTTATAGATGGGTTTTGTGTTTTATTTCTCAGGAAAGGAGTTTTTATTTTACCTTCGGCTGCTAATAATTTTGAAAAATCCCTTAGGCAAGTTTCTTTATCTGTAGATGAGGTTAACAGTGTTTTGAAAAAGAATAGGTTTAGGAAAAAACGTTTAGTAGATGTTCTAAAGGATTTTGTTTTTCCTTCTCCATATTTTGTTAGTAGATTTGAGGAAGGTATTACTTTATATGATATGGGGTTTAAAAGCGCTGGGATAAGATATATATTGGATACGGTTGGTGTGACTGATAGATATCTTTTAAGATATGCGTTGTCTTTGATGCTAAACCCATGAATAGATTTATGGAGATTGTTATGATGTAGGTGTTTTTGTTCGAAAATTTTGATTAATTCGGTGCAGATAAGCTAGATAAGTTTACGGTGTAAGATAGTATTATTGAAGGAGGCATAATAAATGAAAAATTCTTTTATTCCTTCTATAAAAAAGGAGACTTTGTTGTTTTTTATAGGATTATTGTCAGTTTTATTGTTGGTATTTAAAATTTATCTCCCAATATGTAATAGTTATTTTACTGCAGATGATTTTTCTATTATTGCAAGTTGTAAAGCAGACGGATTTTCGTTGAAGAGATTAGAAACTTTTTATGGAGTTCATTTCCATCCATTGACTAATTTGCTTTGGACGGTTGAGTATAGTTTGTGGAGGACCAATGCTAAAAATTATTATTTGCTTAGTATAACTATGCATCTTTGCAGTGTCTTATTAACAATTTTAATTTTTTATTTTCTTTTTCCTAATAAAATAATTGGCATATTATCTGGTTTGTTTTTTGGTATTTGCCCTGCACATTGGAGGACTGTAATTTTTATAGGTACGCAGGCACAAGTTATGGCTACCTTTTGGTTTCTTCAGAGTATTCTTTATTTTATCTTATTTATGAGAACCCAAAAGAGGATTTTATATATGATTTCAATATTAGCCCATCTTTTTACCTTGTTATCATTTTCTTCAGGGTTTGAAATGCCTTTAGGTGTTATTTTCCTTTCTTTTTTTATCTCTAAGAATAATGTTTCCCCTTTGCGGGCAAAGATAAAGTTAGCTATACCTTATTTTTTTAATATATTATCTATTTTGTTAATAAAATGGATCCTTTCTTCACATATAGGAGTAGAGCCGATAGGGGGGATAAAAGCTTTCATTATGAAGGTTCCTATAGCCTTAAGATTTGTAATTGGAGGAATGTTTTTTCGTTATGTGCTTTCTTTTTTGGGAGTGTATGGTTTTCGTTATCTATTCCATGATATGATGATGGTATATTTTTATGTATGTATTATTTTATTTTTATATCTTTTAATGATGGATTGGGAATCTATAAAGAAGTATAGGAGATATTTATGCTATGCACCAATTTGGATTTTTTGTATATATTTCTTACCAGCTATTGGTAGAATTCCCTGGGGATATTCTTGGTTTGTAAGTGTATCTAGGTATGCCTATAGAGGATGTCCTTTTGCTGCAGCCTGTTGGACTATATGTCTTGTATCGTTAAGGGTTTTTAAAAGACCTTATTCATTAGTTCGAGTTTTGTTGTTGTTTCTTGTTATTTTTTTTAATACATTGGTGTTTTTTTCTAATATAGGGTTTATGCAAAGACAAATTCAACTTACTGTTTTGTCTTCTAATGCTTTCAAGAGAGTTAGTAAGGTTTACATTAGAAATTTAAAAAAGTTAATTGGTCTTAGTAGTTCTCCTTTTTATATTATTGATAAGGTTATTATTCATGATTATGTCGCATGGAATGTTACTTCGGCTACTGTTGCAAAAATTTATTTAAATGATGCAGATTTAAAACATGTATATTTCTTAGACGAAAAAAAGATTCGAAAAATACTTCCATATACAAAATTACCTGTCTATTATGTAAATTATGATGGGAATATTTATAGATTCAATAAGAGGAGTTTAAAGAACAGATAAGGTTTTTAGCTAGTATTATTTTTTTAGAGTTTTTAACGGTATATGGGGTATAATTACATGTATTTGTTTAAAGAGTGCATATTTATAATTTTTTATAGATTTTTTAGATTAAAAATTATTGACAAATATATCAAAAAATGTAAACATAAATTCTTAGATATATTACCTAACTTTTTGATGATTAAATAGTTGTGTATTAAGTAATAGGTGGTGTTTAAAATATGTTATATGTAATTAATCCTCTAATTTATTAATTATATAAATAAGGAAGAGAGTTTGGGGTATGAAAATAGCACTTCTTTCTTGGGAGTCAATTCATTCGATTTATGTGGGTGGTGTTGCAAGTCATGTTACTGAGTTAGCGTGTGCATTGCAGAGAAAAGGGCATGAGGTACATGTGTTTACGCGAATGGGCAGACATAATCATGCGTTATATGAGTATATAGATGGTGTGCATTATCATCGTTGTCCATTTAGTCCCCATCATGATTTTATTGAAGAAATAAATAATATGTGTCGCGCATTTGTGGATGGTGTTTTTTACACTGAGGATTATATGGGGGCACATTTTGATATAGTGCATGCCCATGACTGGCTTACAGCAAATGCTATGGCATGGATAAAAGAGGGTAGAGGTAGGAAATCTATCCTTACTATTCATTCTACAGAATATGGGAGGTGTGGCAATAATTTTTATGGAGGGAATTCCTCAAGGGTCAGTTCTGTTGAATGGCATGGTACGTATTGTGCTGATAGAGTGATAACCGTATCAAATGCACTTAAGAATGAGGTGCAGTGGATATACAATCTCCCAGATTGGAAGGTGGATGTTATTTATAATGGAATTAGTTATTGGAATTATGATGGGTGGATTAATCCAAAAGAGGTAAGAGATAGATATGGGATAGGTCCAATGGATCCTATGACATTATTTGCAGGTAGGATGACTGCACAGAAAGGTCCAGATATTCTTGTTGAGGCCATACCTTATATTTTGAAGTATTATAATAATGCAAAATTCGTATTTGCAGGAGATGGACATATGCGTGCAGAGGTTGAGGCTAGAGCCCATCAACTTGGAGTAAGCCATGCAACAAGGTTTTTGGGACATCAAAGTGGAGGTGCCTTAATTGATTTGTTTAAGGCAACAGATTGTGTTTGTGTGCCTAGTAGAAATGAACCCTTTGGAATTGTTATCCTTGAGGCATGGAGTGCTGGCAAACCGGTAATTGCTACTGTTAATGGAGGGCCTTCTGAATTGATATGGCACGATGTAACAGGATACAAAATTTATCCTAATCCAGATTCGGTGGCTTGGGGAATAGGGACATTGTTTTGTGATTTTGAACATGGTAGATGGATGGGGAGAAATGGTAGGCGTGCAGCAGAAACTGTTTTTTCATGGGATGCTATCGCTGATCAGACTCTAGGGGTCTATTGTAGTTAATGTTATAGTAATATGGTTTTTTATAGACGTTTTATATATCCTGATTAGAAATTGATGGTATGGTTAAAGACAAAAATAGAGAAGAAAATATACATAAGCAGAATGATTCTGTTTTGCCTGAGATTGCTCAGTTTGATAATAAGGCAAATTCTATCGAACAGTCATCACAGGAAAAATCCAGTATTCCTACCAACAATATTACTTCTGTGAGTGGGATGGATGTTTCTTCTGGATTGTCTACTGATACTGATATAATTAGTTTACCTTTGGCGTATAATTCTACCACTATCACTCTTCTTTCAAGATCTCCGAATTCTATTTATGCCTATTGGGAAGTGGCCCTTTCTTCTTTAAAACAGGCAGCAAATGCCATGAATATAAATATATCTAACTTACCTTTAAAAATAAGAATGTATGAATTAGAAGGGGTTGGTTTTGATACGCAAGATGTTGTTAATCATTTTGATGTAGATATTAATAAATATTATGGTGGTGAACATATAAATGTGTATTCTTCAGGGGGTAGGTATTATGCTGAGATTGGTGTTGGGGGACAGGAAGATATTTTTTATTCTTTAGCAAAATCTAATATTGTTGTATTACCACATGCAGGAGTTGTTGGTTTTGATAAAGAGTTATGGATGGATGTTAAAGAATCCGAGCATGACGGGAAGATAGAGAAAAAGGCTTGGGTTTCTAAAGGCCTCCAGCAAGAAGGCAAAACTAATTCCTGCTTGTCCCCAGTAGAAAGAGAACCATTGAGTGTAGAAGAAATAATGGCTTATTATTTTAGATTTTTTGGAAGGTATAGGGCTAGAAGACCGGTGTCAAGTTTAAGAGAGTCGGAGGTTCATAAAGAGGGTTATATTAATGTAAAAGATGTATTTTGGGCAGAGAAAGGGATTAGTTTGTTGTTTACCAGTTCACGTATGGGGGATGAATTAAGTGCAATAAGCAGTGATACGCATGTAGCTAATAATTTGTCTATAAGTAGTAAAGATATCCCTGCAGGTAATTATGATACTACGTTCTTTTTTGATATATTTACAGAGGTAATTATTTATGGTCGTACAGAACCAGGAGCAAGAGTATATCTTAATGGAATGCCTATTTCTGTTCGGCCTGATGGTAGTTTTAGTTTGAGATATGGGTTAGGTGATGAGCATATTCCGTTGCAATTCTCTGCTGTATCTTCATCTGGAGAGAAAAAGATAGATATTTCTACTTCAGTTTTTAGGTCGCCTTTAAGGAGAAGTTATCATGGCTAAAGGATATTTGGCTCTTATTTTACATGCGCATTTACCTTACGTAAGACATCCAGAAAAAGAGTATTTTTTAGAGGAGAATTGGTTATTTGAGGCCATCACAGATACATATATACCATTAATAGAGATATTTGATAGATTACTTAGTGATGGGATTCCTTTTAGGATTACTATGTCACTTACACCTACGCTGGTGTCTATGTTAAGGGATGAGATGCTCAAGCAAAGATATATACGACACATCGATAGGCTTATTGAGCTTTCTGCTAAAGAGGTTGAGAGAACACGTTTTTTATCCTCTTTTCATGAAGTTGCAAAGATGTATTATGATAGGTTTGTTCGTTCTCGGTATATTTTTATTAATAGATGTAAGCAAGATCTGGTGTCAGTGTTTGAATCATTTCAAGATAATGGTTGTCTGGAAATTATCGCTTCCTCTGCAACACATGCATTTTTACCATTGCTGGATGTAGACCCACGCTCTGTATATGCACAGGTTAAATTAGGAGTTGATTATTATTCTCATATATTCGGGGAAAAACCAAGGGGGATATGGTTACCTGAATGCGGTTATGCCTATGGTATTGACAACATATTATGTGATTGTGGATTAAGGTATTTTTTTGCAGAGTCCCATGGTGTAGTTAATGCTGACCCCACACCTCGTTATGGTGTTTATGCGCCTATTTATACTCCTTCAGGGGTAGCAGTGTTCGGTCGTGACTGGGAATCATCTAAGCAGGTTTGGAGCGCTGAGGAAGGATATCCAGGAGATATAGAATACAGAGAATATTATCGCGATATAGGATTCGAACTTGACTTGGATTATTTACTACCTTATATAGACCCGTCAGGTATAAGGACTAATACAGGGATAAAATATTGGCGTATAACAGGTAAGTCTTATTATAAAGAGGTGTATCGGCCTGAATATGCACGTAGGAAAGCATATGAGCATGCAGAGGATTTTTTAAGCAAAAAGATAAAACAGATTAATTCTATCTCGATTCATATGGATAGGATTCCTATAATTGTTGCTCCTTACGATGCCGAGTTGTTCGGCCATTGGTGGTTCGAAGGACCACTATGGCTCGAAGCATTGATAAGAAAGGTATCTTCTAATGATGAGATAAAATTAATTACGGCATCAGACTATCTTAATAAATATACGGCTAATCAGGTTGCTCTTCCTTCACCGTCGAGTTGGGGCCGTAATGGATATAATGAATTTTGGGTTGATAAAGAAAATGATTGGATATATCCTCATTTGCATAAGGCTGGAGAGCGTATTTCAGAATTGGTTCAGAGATTTTTGCCACAGATTCAAGGTACTGATGGAACAGATAGGTTGATAAAAAGGGCATTAAATCAGGCTGCACGGGAATTATTACTTGCTCAGGCTAGTGATTGGCCGTTTATAATGAAAGCAGCTACTACAGTAGCATATGCTAATAAGAGAATAAGAGAGCATATTAGTAGGTTTACTCGTTTGTATGATGACTTAATGAATAACAATATTGATGAAAGATGGCTTTCTAAGATAGAGGCTATGGATAATATTTTTGGAGATATAGATTGCATAAAATATTTTTTTAATGAAAATGTTAATAGGCCAGAGATGAATGTAACAACAGTAACTGAACTCTTATCTGCAAGTTGTCCTAGATGATTGAGTTATCGTTAATTATTGAGACATAAAAGGAGGGTAAGAAGTATGTCAGATATAATTGAAGGATTCCCTAATATCGTTGTTGACGATAAGGAAGAGAAAGAATTACTTCCTTATACAGATGAAAGGTATGCAAATATTTCTTCTATTGATTTTAGTAAGGTCCCTTCATGTTTTGGAGTAGCATTACATATGCATCAGCCTACCATTCCTGCTGGTGGCCCTGATCTTAGAACAGCATCCCTTATATCAAATTTACAATATATGATGGAAAACCAGCATATAGGTGATAACCATAATGCCCCTGTGTTTATGCAATGTTATGCACGGATGTCTGATATTATAAGAGATTTGGTAAACCAAGGGAAGAATCCGCGTGTTATGTTGGATTATTCTGGTAATTTGTTATGGGGATTACGCCAGATGGAAGGTGGTTGGGTTCTCGATAAATTGAAAGCGATTGCATGTGATGAAAGATATTATCAACATGTTGAGTGGCTTGGGACCATGTGGTCTCATGCGGTAGTCACTTCTACACCAGTTCCTGATATAAAATTACATATGCTTGCATGGAGGAAACATTTTGCTTCTATTTTTGGTATGGAGGCAGTAAAACGTGTTAAAGGGTTTTCTCCACCAGAGATGCATCTGCCCATACATCCTGATGTCTGTTATGCCTATGTTAAGGCCTTGAAAGAATGTGGCTATGATTGGATTATGGTACAGGAACATACGGTTGAAAATTTAGATGGAAGCCCTATAAATAATCCATATTTACCTCATAAACTTGTTGCCAAAAATTCTCTAGGAGAGGTTTTAGAGATAACTGTGTTAATCAAAACAAAAGGGTCTGATACTAAACTTGTAGGACAGATGCAGCCCTATTATGAAGCACAATCAGTGTCTATGCAAGAATATCATGGTGTTAATCTTCCGTCCTATGTTCTTCAGATAGGAGATGGAGAAAATGGTGGGGTTATGATGAATGAATTTCCTCCTAAATATATTGAGGTATTTAACGGGATATCTATGGAAGGTATTGTTGGTATGAATGGCTCGGAGTACTTAGAGTTTGTCAGACGTATTGGATTAAAGGATGAGGATTTTATCCCTGTAGAACCAATATCTCAGCACCGGATATGGGAAGTGATAGAGATAGGTTCTTTAGGTGCGGCAGATCGGGCTATAGAGAAAATTCATCAGCAGGATGGTTCTTTTAATCTTGATAGAGGTTCATGGACAAATGATAGAAGCTGGGTGGATGGCTATGAACATGTATTAGGACCAATGCTTGAATTAAGCGTCAAATTCCATAGGAAGTTTGACGGGAAAAGAGTTGATATCAACAGCAGGGAATATAGAGAGGCTTTACTATATTTGCTGCTTTCTCAGACAAGTTGTTTTCGTTATTGGGGAGAAGGTATATGGACAGATTATGCCAAAGAATTGTGCAGGAGAGGGATTGAACTTTTGGATAAATAGATAGAGGAGATAAACAAGTTTTATATATTTATGATAGGGGTATCTCTGGCAGAGGCCCCTATTATTTATATATTTTCTTAGTTTTAACTACTTATGTCATATATTAATATACCTAAAATAAAATTTATTTATAGAATACTATTCATATATCTATTATTATCATTTGCTTCTTGTGGAATTCTTAATCATAAAAATAGACGGTATAGACAGACTCGTCTATTGATGGGGACGGTTGTCCGAGTGGATATATGTGCTGCAACTGATATCAACGATAGAGATGTTCGAAGGGCATATAGGGATGTCTGGGCAAGGCTTGAAGATATATCTTTAAGAATGAATGCTGCTGATCCTAAAAGTGATGTTGGAAGGCTTAATAATGCTTTTCCATCTAAAGTTAAAGTAGGCCCGGATACTTACTCTGTTATTAAAGATGCAGTATATTTTTCTAAGCTTACAGATGGTGCATTTGATATAACAGTAAGGCCATTAATTGAGTTATGGAAGAAGTGCCAGTTAGAGCAGAGAATGCCTTCTCGGAGTGAAATACAGGCGATGTTAAAGGTTGTTGGTGCATCTAAGATACAATTTTTGTCCGATAATAATTTAAGGTTTACAGATGTTAATGTAAGGATAGATTTAGGTGGTATCGCTAAAGGATATGGAGTTGATGAAGCAGCTAAGATACTACGTAGAGATGGGATTAATAATTTTTTTATAGATGCAGGGGGGGATATATATGCAGGTGGATATAATTGTGAAGGACACCGTTGGAGGATAGGAATAAGGGATCCTATGCGAAAAGACGGTATAGTTGATATATTGTCGATTAGTAATATGGCTGTTACTACTTCAGGTAATTATGAACAGTTTTATAATATAGATGGAAGGAGATTTTCTCATATTATTAATCCTATAACAGGTTATCCGCAGGATGGAGTTATTAGTGCAACAGTTATAGCCCCAACAGCTGAGTTTGCTGATGCCCTTTCAACTGCGTTATGTGTGTTGGGTGAAAGAGCAGGAATAGCTTTGATAGATTCTTTAAATGATCCCAATTATGCTGCCTTCATTATTACCAAGAAGAAAGGTAGAGGGGTTAATATTAAAGAAAGCAGTAAATATGAAAAATATAGGGCAGAAAAATAGATTTTTGTTATAATAATTAAATTTATAAAATAGATTATGATTGTGTGTTAAACATAAAATATTTGATAGTTTTAACATTAACACTCCATTAACTGTTATCGTCAACTTTTAACTATATATAATGATAACGGACGGATAAAAAAATTTTAGGGTATAATGTATTACTGTAAGATGTAGGGGCAGGTGGATATGAAACAGTATCTTGATCTTGTAAGATATGTCCTGAAGCATGGTGAAAAAAAGGAGGATAGGACTGGTACTGGTACGATTTCTGTTTTTGGTTATCAGGCAAAGTATGATCTAAGGGAAGGATTTCCTATTTTAACTACGAAGAAGGTATTGTTTGATGCAGTAGTAAGGGAATTATTGTGGTTTCTTAAGGGAGCCACTAATATAAACGATGGGTTAAAAGAGTATACTCCTATATGGAATGCATGGGCAGACGAGGATGGTGAGTTAGGCCCCATATATGGCTATCAGTGGAGAAAGTGGGAGAAATTTGTCTGGGATGAAGATATAAAGGCCTATCGTAAAGAACATATCGATCAGATAAAAGCAGCCATTGATATGATTAAGAACAATCCCATTTCAAGAAGGATAATAGTGAGTGCATGGAATGTTGCCGATATTGATAAAATGGCGCTTCCTCCATGCCATACTTTATTTCAGTTTTATGTTATAGGGAATCGGCTAGATTGCCAGTTATATCAGCGTTCAGCTGATATAGCTTTAGGGGTACCATTTAATATAGCCAGTTATGCACTTTTGATGACTATGGTTGCACAGGAATGTGGGCTTACTCCAGGGATATTTGTCCATACCTTAGGTGATGCTCATATTTATCTTAATCATATAGAGGGATTAAAATTACAGTTATCACGGACTCCCAAAAAATTACCTCGTATTGAAGTAGCTGATAAACCTGTTTTAGACATCACTTTTGAGGATATTAAATTGGTTGGTTATGAACATTATCCTTTCATTCGATTCCCTATAGCAGTTTGATTTTCTATTGCAGTTATATATATATTATGAGGTGTCATTTTTGTTATGAAGTTATTTAATATTATCGTGGCGATGGATAAGAAGAATGGTATAGGTAGAGGTGGGGTATTACCATGGCATTTGCCTGCTGATTTAAGACATTTCCGTGAGCTAACATCTGCTAATAAGGAAGGGAAAAAGAACATCGTTATCATGGGCAGGAAGACATGGGAATCTTTACCTCAAAAATACCGGCCTTTACCTAATAGGATTAATTTTATATTGAGCAGAAATAACAGAAATCAGGAAGGCCTTGTCATTGAAGATAAGTTGTCTGCCTCTAGTGAGGAGGTTTATGTTGTGAGTGGGGTTGAGCATGCTATGTCTATTATTGAGACCCAACTTGTAGATATAGCAGGAGATGTATATGTGATTGGGGGCCAACAGATATTCGAACTGGTAATTGACAATGAATGTTGTCATAAGATATATGCCACCCATATTTTGCATGAGTTTGATTGTGATGTTTTTTTCCCTCCTTTTCAGGATAAATTTAAAAAAATAACTACATCTGATATTTTATATGATTTGGGTATACCTTTTTATTTTGCTGAGTATTTGCGTTGTGACAGCAGTGAGGTTAAAGATATTTCTTAAATACATATTATTTTAAGTTAAAGGATAAAATGAAAAGATTTCTTAGAACATTAGCGAGATATTTATTTGTAATAGTAAGGTGGATTATTAGAAAACTACCTTATCCTGTTTATAAATTTTCAATGATAGGTTTTGTGGCGATAGGTCATTGTGTAATGTTTAAAAAGCGTAAAATAGCAATGAAAACTCTCAAAACAGCATTCGGAACTGATATGGATGATGCACAGATACGAAAAATTGCCCGTCAATGTTTTAATAATTTTGGGCGGGGAATGATAGATCTTATTTATCTTATTGATCGTCCTCATCTTATAAAAGAGAGGGTAGAGATAGAAGGTAAACACCACCTTGAGGATGCTTTAAAAGCCGGCAATGGAGCGATTTTATTAAGTGCACATTTTGGTAATTTTATTCTTATGTACTTGAGGTTTGTAGTTGAAGGATATAAGACAAACGTTATTATGCGCCGTGCTCGTGATGAAGAATGGGAGAAGACTATTTCTGAGATAAGACATTCATTAGGGTTGCACACAATATATGCCTTACCTCAACGTAAATGTATAGAACAGTCTTTACGTGTGTTAAGAAATAATGAAATGCTTTTTATTTTGCTTGACCAGAATTTTGGAGGAGCTGGAAGGATTTTTGTGGATTTTTTTGGCCATAAGGCAGCTACTGCTGCTGGCCCTGTGGTTTTTTCCAATAGAACCGGTGCGCCTATACTACCTTTATTTATCATACGTCAAAAGGCAGATAAACATAAAATAGTTATTAATCCCCCAGTAAACTTGGAGCCAGGAACAGGTAAAGATATATTAACTGCTAATGTCGCAAAGATAACTAAAATAATAGAAGATTGTATTAGAAAATATCCACATGAATGGGGGGGCTGGATGCATAATCGATGGAAAAGTAGGACGGTTGAGGAGCAGCGAGTCATAGACAGGATGCGAGAAAAGTTTGATTATATTGCTTGATTTTAAAAAAGCTTTTAGATAGAATAAATATTCATTATGCAAAAAGAAGAGTTAATGACAAAAATAGTGTCTTTATGTAAACGCAGGGGATTTGTTTTTCCGTCTTCAGAGATTTATGGCGGGTTGGCTAGTACGTGGGATTATGGCCCTCTTGGTGTGGAATTAAAACGAAATGTAAAGGATGCATGGTGGAAGTTGGTTGTGCATGATAGGGAGGATATGGTAGGAGTTGATGCCAGTATTCTTATGCATCCTATGACGTGGAAGGCATCCGGGCATATAGATAATTTTCATGACGTGCTTGTTGATTGTAAGAAGTGTAAGAAGCGTTATCGGCAGGATCATATAGAGGGGAAGTGTCCTAATTGTGGTAGCGAGGAATTTACAGAAGGTCGTGCATTTAATTTGATGTTTAAAACCACGTTAGGACCTGTTGAGGATGAGAAAAATATAGCCTACCTTAGACCTGAGACTGCCCAGGGGATTTTTGTTAATTTCGCTAATGTGGTAAACACTACAAGAAAAAAATTGCCGTTTGGAATTGCCCAGATAGGTAAATCTTTTCGTAATGAGGTGACACCCGGTAACTTTACATTTAGGATGCGTGAATTTGAGCAGATGGAGATAGAGTATTTTGTGCGGCCAGAGGAAGCAGAGGAATGCCACCAAGACTGGATAGATCAAAGATTTCAGTGGTATCTTAATTTGGGTATCAGAAAGGAAAATTTAAGATTGCGTGAACATGGTAAAGATGAGCTGGCACATTATGCTAAAAGATGTTGTGATATTGAATATAATTTTCCGTTTGGTTGGGCTGAATTGGAAGGCATAGCTAATAGAGGTGATTTTGATCTCAGACAACATGCGCATTTTTCAGGAGTTGACTTACAATACCATGATTTAGTTGCACAGAAGAAATTTTATCCATATGTGATAGAACCTTCAGGTGGGGTTGATCGTGCAACATTAGCGTTTTTGGTTGATGCCTACCATGAGGAAGAGGTAGCAGGACGCAAGCGAGTTGTTCTTAAGTTTAGCAGCTGGCTTGCACCAATTAAGGTTGCGGTCCTGCCTTTGCTTAAGAATAATGCGGAGATTGTTTTATTGGCTAAGAGGATAAAGAAAGATTTGGCTGCTGAATTTGTATGCGTCTATGACGATACCGCATCTATTGGGAAATTGTATCGCAGACAGGATGAGATAGGTACAGTGTTTTGTGTAACTGTGGATGTCCAGTCTCTAGAAGACAATCAGGTTACTGTTCGTAATAGAGATACAATGGCTCAGGATAGGATCTCCATAGATGGATTAAAGCAGTTTTTGAGAGATAGACTGGTTTAGAATTATTTTAGGAAAAAATTCAAGTTAACCTGTAATGGCGCATATTCTTTGATATTTTAGGTATGTGCCTGTAAGATTAGGATGTGTAGTATGAAATACTTATTGACAATTATTTGTTTGGTGTTTATTTTTTCAAGCTGTGCAAAAGGTGATTCTCAAGCCTTAGAAAAACGAAAAAAAGAGAATATCGATTTACTTAAAGAATATAAATATGCTATTATTAAAACTAATTTAGGTTGTATAAAAATCAAATTTTATACAAAAGATGCACCGATCACAGTAAGGAATTTTTTGACTTTGGCAAAACAGGGCTTTTATAATGGGACAAAGTTTCATAGGGTAATTAAAAATTTTATGATTCAGGGTGGAGATCCTCTTTCTAAAGATAATAGTAAAAAACGTTTGTGGGGGACAGGCGGTCCGGGTTATAAATTTAGAGATGAAATTAATTCTCATAAATTAGTCCGTGGTTCTGTAGCTATGGCCAATTCTGGACCTAATACCAATGGATCCCAATTTTTTATTGTAACAGCTAAAGCTACTCCATGGCTTGATGGAAAGTATACTAATTTTGGAGAAGTTGTTGAAGGAATGGATGTTGTTGATACGATACAAAACGTAAAAACTGAAGGACCTGATAGACCGGTTAATGATATCGTGATAGATGAGATTGAATTGGTAAAAGAATAGGGTTCCTTTTGATAAATTTTTAGGTTATCTTGAGAAAAAAGAGTAATAAAGTTAATTTGTATTTTTAGGGAAATTGAAGGGGTAGTAAGCCTATCCCGAGGTGGAGTTATTAAAAAAACAGAGGAGGAGCGTTAATTATGGCAAAGAAATATGTTTATTTTTTTGGTAATGGCAAGGCAGAAGGTAAGGCTAATATGAAAGATCTTCTCGGCGGTAAGGGGGCAAATTTAGCAGAGATGTCTAGTATAGGTATACCCGTTCCGCCAGGGTTTACAATTTCTACTGAGGTTTGTGAGTATTATTATTCTCATGGGAAAAAGAAACCGCTAGAACTTGAAAAAGAGGTCGAGAAAAATATTAAAAAGTTAGAAAAGGCAATGGGTGCGAAATTAGGGGATAAGGATAATCCTTTGCTTGTGTCTGTTAGAAGTGGTGCTGCTGTATCAATGCCTGGGATGATGGATACCATTCTTAATCTTGGTCTTAACGATGAGACTGTGGAAGGGCTGGCTAAAAAGACTAATAATGAGCGTATGGCATGGGATTCCTATCGTAGGTTTATAAACATGTTTGGTGATGTGTGTATGGGAGTTGCACATGAACATTTTGAAAATGAGCTTACTCGTATTAAGGAGAAATACGGGCGGAAGCAAGATACAGAGCTTACAGTGGATGAATTAAAAGAAGTGGTTGAGGCTTATAAGAAAGTATATAGAGAACATGTAGGCAAAGATTTCCCTAAAGATGCTCGTGAGCAACTCAATTATGCAATTAATGCTGTTATAGGTTCATGGAATGTTCCTAGGGCTGTTGCTTATAGGAATATTAATAAACTGCATGGGCTGAAAGGTACTGCAGTAAATGTTCAGGCAATGGCATTTGGGAATATGGGAGATAATTCAGGTACAGGTGTTGCATTTACAAGAAACCCTGCTGATGGAACAAACAAGTTTTTTGGTGAGTATCTTATTAATGCACAGGGGGAGGACGTTGTTGCTGGCATCAGAACACCAGAGCCGATATCAACACTTAAGAAAAAAATGCCTAAAATATACAAACAGCTTGAGGATATTCGACTTAAATTAGAAAAGCATTACAAGGATATGCAGGATATTGAGTTTACCATTCAGGAAGGTAAACTGTTTATGCTTCAGACAAGAACAGGTAAACGTACAGGATTGGCTGCGGTTAAGATAGCAGTGGATATGGTAAAAGAGAAGTTGATTACAGAGGAAGAGGGATTATTAAGAATAGAAGGTGATCATCTTAACCAACTTCTTTTTCCTATATTAGACCCTAAAGCAAAGGCAGAGGCTGTATCTAAAGCTCGTGTTATTGCAAAGGGGCTTCCTGCTGGCCCTGGAGCAGCCAGTGGGCAAGTAGTATTTAATGCCGAAGATGCCATCGCATGGGCAGAAAAAGGCAAGAAGGTTATCCTTGTTAGAAGAGAGACCTCCCCAGAAGATGTAAGTGGTATGTGGGCTGCTGAGGCAGTATTGACTTCTACTGGTGGGATGACATCACATGCAGCAGTTGTTGCTCGTGGCTGGGGTAAATGTTGTGTGGTAGGATGCGGTGCGTTAAATATAGATTATGATAAAAAGGTTATTGAAGTTGGCGATACTGTGATTAAAGAAGGAGATGAGATATCTATAGATGGTTCTACAGGGGAGGTTATTTTAGGCCATGTAGATACATCCTCCTCACCTGTAATTGCAGGTATTGTTGAAAAAGATAAGGATGCCTTAAAACATCCTATATGTAAGATGTTTAAAGAGGTAATGAAGTGGGCAGATAAGGCTAGAGAGATTAATGTCAGAACCAATGCAGATTCGCCAAGGGATTCCCGTGTTGCCCGGGCACTGGGTGCCGAAGGTATTGGACTCTGCCGTACAGAGCATATGTTTTTTGAAGGTGATAGGATATGGGCCGTTAGAGAGATGATTTTGGCTAGTGATACTGAAGGCAGAGAAAAGGCCCTTGAGAAGTTGTTGCCTCTGCAGAGAGGAGACTTTGAGGGTATTTTTAAGGAAATGAAAGGCTTGCCTGTTACTATAAGACTGTTAGATCCTCCACTTCATGAATTTTTGCCAAATGATGAAGCAGGGCAGTCAGAGATGGCAAAGCGGCTCAATATAACGGTTGAAGAAGTAAAGGCCAAGGTTGATTCCCTGCATGAGATGAATCCTATGCTTGGTCATCGCGGATGTAGGCTTTCTATAACATATCCTGAAATATGTCGTATGCAGGTAACCGCAATTATTGAGGCTGCCTGTAATGTTGCTAAACAGGGTATCAAGGTTCTTCCTGAGATAATGATACCTCTCATAGGGACAAAGGAAGAGTTTGAAGTACTTGAGGCAATAATAAGAGAAACAGCAGATGCCATTATAAAAGAGAGAAAGGCACGGGTAAAATATCTTGTTGGGACGATGATGGAAATTCCTCGTGCAACCCTTATTGCAGATAAGGTTGCTGAGAAAGCAGAGTTTTTCTCATTTGGCACAAATGACCTGACGCAGATGACCTTTGGTTACAGCCGTGATGATGTTGGTAGTTTCCTGTCGTGTTATCTTAATAAGAAGATATTGCTGGATGATCCATTTGCTACTATTGACCAGCAGGGGGTAGGGCAATTAGTTAAGTTAGGTGTAGAGAGAGGAAGATCAACGCGAAAAGAACTTAAATGTGGTGTATGTGGGGAGCATGGTGGAGATCCTGCATCAGTTAAGTTTTTTGCAAATGTAGGCTTGAACTATGTAAGCTGTTCTCCATACCGTGTCCCTATTGCACGACTTGCAGCAGGACAAGCTGCAGTAATTGCGAAGAATAATAAAAAAAGTAGTACAAAGAGGAAGAAAAAATAAACTATTATGTTGATTGTTTACGCATATTGCACAATTTAACCTTGTTAAATTGTGCAATATGCGTAAACAAGGTAAAATGGCACAGCAGATAAAAAAAACAAAGCATGGATGTTGTAAAAGCATATCTTAAAGACATAAGATCTATCCCTCTTCTTTCAAGTGAAGAAGAGATCGAATTGGCAAGAAGAGTACGACGGGGAGATGAAGAGGCACGTAAAAAGATGATACAGGCAAACCTGCGGCTTGTAATTAGTATAGCCAAGCGTTATGTTAATCTAGGGGTGCCTTTAAGTGATTTAATAGAAGAAGGTAATATTGGTTTGATGAAAAGCGTTGAGAAGTTTGATCCTGATAAAGGGTTTAGGTTTTCAACTTATGCGGCATGGTGGATTAAGCAGGGTATATCAAGGGCGATAATTGATCAGGGTAAGATGATACGTATTCCGGTGTATATGAATGAAGAACTTGCGCGATATAAAAAGGCTGTTGAGAAACTGGTCCATAAACTTAATAGAACACCTAGTTTTGGTGAAATAGCAAAAGAGATGAAAGTCCCTGTTGAAAAGGTGCGAGAATTAGAGAATACTGTAGCAAAAATGTCAAGTCTTGATGCACCTATAAGTGATAATGGAGACGGACAGATTGGCGAGATTATAAAAGATGAAACAGCTGTTAGTCCTGATGAGCAGCTTGAAAGTTTTTTTAATAAAGAACGTGCGCAGGAATTTCTTAATATGTTGAATGATCGTGAGAGAAAGATCATTGAGATGCGTTATGGTCTCGCTGACGGAAATACACACACGCTTGCAGAAATAGCAAAGGTTTTAGGTGTATCTAGAGAAAGGGTTAGGCAGATAGAGATTGCAACAATAAAAAAGATTCGGGAGATATACGAACAAAAGAGAAAAGGAGAAAGGGAGGATATAGATGACTGAACCTACAACATACGATGATTTAGATTTAAAAGGATATATCCGTGATATACCCAATTTCCCCAAAGAAGGGATTATTTTTAAAGATATAACACCTCTTTTACAGGATAAAAAGGCCTTTGCAAAATCAATTGATTTATTGGCCAACAGATTTCAAGATAAGAATATAGATACTATTGTCGGTGTTGATGCACGCGGTTTTATATTTGCAAGTGCATTGGCATATAAATTAGGAGTCGGTTTTGTGCCTGTAAGAAAGAAGGGTAAGTTACCATATAAGACTAAGAGTGTTACGTATGAATTAGAGTATGGAACAGATACTTTAGAGATGCATGAAGACGCAGTTTCTTCTAATTCACGGGTACTTATTGTAGATGACCTTTTGGCTACTGGTGGAACAATTAAGGCAGTTTCAGATTTAGTTAAGGGGCAGGGGGCAGAAATAGTAGGTATCGCCTTTCTTATAGAGTTAGGTTTTTTGAATGGTCGTGACAAGTTAAAAGATTTTGAAATTTATTCATTGATAAATTATTCTTAGTATAATAATATATTATTTAAAAAATGCGCCTGTAGCTCAGATGGATAGAGCGCGGCTCTCCTAAGGCCGGCGTGGGTGGTTCGAGTCCACCCAGGCGCATTTTTTTTAAATATCCTCTCTATTAATTATAATTATATATTTTTATATATATTTATTTCTATTATTTATTTTATATCCTATTAATTTATCGACGACTAAAATAAGAGTTATTATTTTATAAAAAAATAATAAAAAATATTGACACATCTATTATGGTGTGTGAAAATAGGATGCAATATTAATTGGTGCTGTGTTGAAGACCCTGTTGTTTGGTCAGACATGGCACATATTACTTAACCCAGTGATGATTTCATTCCGACCGAGAGAGGGGGTGATGGATAATAGTAAGGTCAGGAATCATCAATATACTGGTAATAACCGAGGAAATAGTTTTTAGGTAGCAATACCTAATTGTTATATATAAAAAATAAAAACTATTTTCTTTGCACTTTGTCAAATAATAAAAATTATAAAAAGACAAGTTAAGAGATAAAGTGTAATGGAAAATGGAGGAGAAAATATGAAAAAATTACTTTTAGCAATTTGCCTCATAGCTGTGGTAGCTGTTGTTGCCGCACCTGCTTTTGCAAGCGTACAGAACATCAAGATAAGCGGCAGCATCAATTCTACCTATCTTTTTAGGAATAAATTCGATTTTGGGGCTACTGTTGGTGCTAATGATGAGACTAAGCAACAGGCGTTATTCATTACTCAGACCACTTTAAGGGCTGATGCTGACCTTACTGACAATATCTCAGCAACTGTTGCTCTTATAAATGAAAGGGCCTGGGGCAAGCATCATATAGATGGCAGCAGTAGCTATGAATTAACGACTGGGGTAAAGCTACATCTTGCTTATGTTACTTTAAAAGAGTTGCTTTATTCTCCATTGACATTAATTGTTGGTCGCCAGTCATTCAGCTATGGTAATAGTTTAATTTTTTCTACAGCAGGCGCTAGCACAGATGATTCTGGAATAAATAGCTTTGCCTCTGATATGGCATCAGCTACAATGGACGCCATAAGAGCTATTTTGGATTATGATCCTCTTACTGTTGAGGTGATGTTTGCTGTAGATAACCAAAATACAACAGATGCTGATACTCAAAGTGATAATGTATATGTCTGGGGGCTTAATACAACATACGAGATAGGAGACAAGATGGATTCTCTCGTAGAAGCCTATCTTTTTGCTAAGAAGGATAAAGAAACTCAGTATACTACAGGTGAGAAGACAGATTACATCAAGGTGGTAGGAATTAGAGGAAGCACAAATCCTATTGAAGGCTTGAATCTTCAATTAGAATATGCTCATCAGAGTGGAACCAAGGCAATTCCTAATAATAATAAAAAGAGAGATGCTAATGCATTGCAGGTTATGGCAAATTATCAATTGCCAGTTTTGCAGGATTATAAGCCAGTTGTAAGTTATACCTTTAGGAGATTGTCAGGAGATAATAATTATACCAACGGAAGTTGGGGCAATGAAGAGCATTATGGTGGATGGGACCCATTCTATGAAGATCAAGGTGGTGGCACTATATGGAATACATTGTTTGATGCAACAGATTGTGTAATGCATAGTATTTCATTCTCTGCTAATCCTATAGAAGATGTTACTGCTTCTTTGACCTACACCAATCTTTGGCTGGATAAACCAATCTTAAATGCCAATGATTTGGACCTCAATCAGCCAGATGGTAATACTGTAACTGGTGTTGGTGTTGCTGGTAAGAGAGGTTTGGGCCAGGAAGTTGATTTCAAACTTTCTTATGATTATACTGAGGATGTTCAGTTTGGTTTGAACCTTGGATGGTTCTGGCCAGGTAATGCAATAAATGATCAAGGTAGCGATGTTGCCAATCAGGCATTGCTTAATGTCCTCGTAAACTTCTAATTTGAAGAAGTGTTATGTGAATTTAAGAAAAGCCTCTGCTGTTTTTAACAGCAGAGGCTTTTTATTTTTCTCCTATCGTTATTTTCCCATCTTAATTTTAAAATAAAATTTTAGTATAAATTATAAACTAAGGTTGATAACAGATATAAATAAAAAAATACTTTTCCCTTTTAAAGAATATGATATTAAATTTTTAAAGATTCCTCGACGTAGAATTGTTTTGATATACTTAAAAAAAATATAAATACCCTTTTCAAATATTTATAAATTTGTTATCATAAAAAAGCTAGGTCAAAGTTACCCCGCGTATCTTAAGTCTGTATAATAAAACGGTTTGTAACTCAAATTTATTATGTTCATTAACTCCATTCTTGATAGGGTTAAAAAATGACAAGGGATGAGATATATGATCATCTTGCTCAGGTTTATATAGGCAAGAAAAAAAAGGCAGATGCACAGAGGCGTCGCCAGCTAAATGCCTGGCTTGTTATTAATATTCTAATTACAGTTCTTATATTTGCTAGTGCCTTTTATGGACTTACTGCCTTTTTAAAACACAAAAGGGCAGAATTAAAAAGTAATGTTATATTTTTACTACAGAAAGGTCCAGTAAAACTATCTTATAATTTTCAAGAGTCATTTCCGCCAGTAGAGAGCTTTTCATTAAAAGTCCCTCCTATAGATGCTGGAAAATATAAAAGTATTAAGTTTTCTATTCGTGCTAAAGAAGAGGGTAATCCGGGTATTGTCAAGATAGTTTTAAAGAATAAGCGCAATGAGACTGCTTTTTATTATGTTCGTGATATAAAAATGTCATGGAAAGAATATGTTATTCCTTTAGAGAAGTTTAAACAGATAACAGATTTTAGTAGTTTGACAGAATTGTCATTTGTTCTTGAGTCATGGAATGTCCAAAAAAATAAAGGAATAATTATGATAGAAGATATTAGTTTTTCGAGTTAGTTTGGGTTTTTGTAATAAATAAAATTATATGTTGTTATGATAAACGAAGGGGGGATTAAACAAAATGAAGGTTATCTCTATCGCTAACCAAAAAGGAGGGTGCGGTAAGACAACTACAGCTATAAATTTAGCGGCTGCTTTATCTTCTAATGGGAAGAAGGTAATTTTGATTGACCTTGATCCTCAGGCTCATGCTTCTTTAGGTCTTAATATTGTTAGTCAGGATAGTATATATAATACTATTTCTAAACTTACTCCGAGAAAATTAAAAATAGAGGAGATTATTCGTGCGGTTAAAGGTAATTTTGATATTGTCCCCTCTAATATATTGGTGGGTACGCTTGAACAGGAGTTAGCTGATGAAATAGGCAGAGAACTAAAGCTAAATGAAGTTATATCTACGATAAAAGATAGGTATGATTATATTTTAATTGATTGCCCGCCTAGTTTAGGTATTTTAACTATAAATGCTATACGTGCAAGTGATGAGATGATTATACCTGTTGAAACTAGTAGGTTCTCATTGCAGGGAGTTGATCATTTGATGGATATAGTTGGCCTTGTTAAAGACAGGTTGAATCATCCTGTGAAATGCCGGGTACTTATTACTATGTTTGACTCTAGACTAAGGCATTCTTTTTCTATGCTGTCTACCTTTAAGGAAAAGTTTGGAGATATGTTATTTGACACAATAATACATATCAATGTTAAGCTTAAGGAGTCTGCGGTTGCAGGTAAATATGTCGCGGCATATGATAAGTATTGTAGAGGTAGTAAAGATTATAATAGCCTTTCAAAAGAAATTATCTATCTTTACGAACATGAGAAACCCAAACAGTCTGTGCCTGCGTTTCAACCCATGTCTTCTAAGATGGAAGAATTGATAGAAAAAGAAACCAGACAGTTTTATAAAACAAAATTTAGTATTGATGCACCTGATGCCAAAAGTGTGTATGTTACAGGAAGTTTTAATGAATGGTCTTTGGATGATAAATGTAGATTGCGAAGAAATAGTTCTAATGGCAGGTGGGAGGTGGAGTTGCCTTTAAAGCCAGGGATATATGAATACCAGTTTATTGTAGATGGTATATGGAGAGAGGATCCTGAAAACCCCCGCAAGCAGAAAAATCCTTTCGGTGATAGTAATTCAATAATAGAGGTTAAGTCTTTAACCTGAGATAATAGATGGAGGAGAATTAGTAAAGTAGAAATATTTATTGATTATCTACGATAATCCCGTAATATTTGTTTTTGCCTGTTTCTAAATCTTTCGTAGTCATGTTTTGTTTGTTCAATATGGGCTTTGTATTCTTTTTCCCTTTGAGGAGGCATAGTATTTTCTACCTTAGGTACTGGTTTGAATACTTTTCCTACGAATTGAATAGTACCTATAAAGATACCGGTGAAGAACAGGATCCCTGCTGCTATAAGTAAGATTAAGTCATAATCTTTCATATTTAAATTATATAATTATAAATTTTTTTCTTCAATAAAAAAAATTGTTATAAAAGATTTGTTTATGATTTAATAGATATAGCAGAGAGAGGAGTCCGTTATGGATGGTATGCAGTTTGATTTTAAAAAGGAATGGGAGAAAACAAAAAAACAACTTATGAAGTTTAGTCAGGAGGCTATAAGTATAGCTAAAAAGGGGGAGCAAGAGATATTAGATTTTTCAAAAAAGGGGAAATTGTTTATTGATTCTAAGGCGATAAGTTTAAAGAAGGATAGTTTATACAGACAGATAGGCGAGGTATATGTAAAGTTAAGAGATCCTTCTAAACCCACGGTTAGATTAAAAAAATTAGTTGAAGAAGTAAAGAAAATTGATAAAGAGGAACGTTCTTTAAAGAAACAATTGAGAGTAAAAAGAAATAAATAATTATATGAAAGTAATAGTTATATTGATTACAAGTATTTTTTTTATAGAGTATTCTGTATGTGCTAATCTTGTTTATGCTGAAGGTGGTGATAGTGAAGATAATGTTAAGATTTTTGTAGGTGGGAAGAGCTATAGCGGTTTAACTGATTATCGTAGGCATAAGATTATTGCTAAGATAAAAAAATTTGTTTCTGAACATAATAAGTTAAAATTTTCGAGTTTGTTTAGCATGTTAAGACAGGAGATTTCATCTTTAGATATACAATGTCTTGGTGGAAATGATAATTTTTTTGTAATTGTTCGGAATTTTTATAAAGATTATCATAAAAATGAGATACAATCTTCTTCAGATAAGGATAAGACATTTACTGAAATGAAACATATGTTAGATGATTATCTTAAACGACATAAGGGAGTTGCGTCTGTTGAATTAGATCCCAACAAAATTAAGACAGTTATTATCTCACCTAAAAAAAACAAGTCTAATGAAAACATTTCTAGATAAACCAAATAAGATAGATTTTTTTATTCTTTCTTTGTTTGTTATTTTTATAACTTTTACCCCATATTACCTGTCTGGTCGTATTAATATATTTGAATTAGGTATATACTTACCAGGTATTCAGGCTATATTGGATGGTCATGTACCTTATAGGGATTTCTTTTATTTACGGGGGCCTTTTGAATTATATTTGCCTGCTATTGCATTTGCTATATTTGGGAGTAATGTGGCTGTATTGAATACATTTTTTTACTTTGGAACAGTTTTGACGCTTATTTTATGCGTGTTGTTGGCCTCATATATGCTACGTATGAGGGCTATTTTATATATGTTGGTGTTAGTGTTAGTAGCCAGAACTTTCCCACGTGTTGTATTTACTTTTTGGGGCGGAATGCGTTTTGCTATTGGAATATTATCTCTTTATTTTTGTGTCTTATTTTTTCAGAGTAAAAGGATAAGATGGCTGTTCGCTGCAGGGGTTACTGCGGGGGGTGCTTTGTTTACAAGTGCTGATGTAGGATTTTGTTCATTTTGTGCCTGTTTTGGTAGTTTGATTATCCTTTTTTTATCTACATCTCTTAAGAAAGAGAGAATGACAGTTGTGATTTATGCTGTGTATTTTATTTTGTCTGCAATGGTAATAGCTCTTCCATATTTATTATATCTTTATGTTAACCATGCATTTTTACCATATGTGGATTCTGTTATTTCTGTTGTCTCCGGGTTACAAGATGTATTTAGTATACACTTTTCAAGCGATACTCCTAGGACGTTTGGTGAGGCTGTTGCAGCAATGATAAATCCTGCAAACCATAATTTTAAATATATGACACCTGCATATTTATACATAATTTTTGCAGTATTTTTATTTTATCGTTACAGGTATGCAGATGATAAAGATAGGATTCTTTATATGTCTGTAATCCCTGTCTTTTGTTATGGTTTGGCCATGTATATCTTATCTTTTAGGAATCTGGAAGGTGCACAATTTGAGATGGCCCTTCAGCCGGAGAAGATACTTCTATTTTTTCTTCTGGAAGAGATATATTTTTTATTGAAGGAGAAGAATGTAGTTGTTTTGGTGCATAAGAAAATAAAAAATAGGCTAAGTTTAGCCCATTTTATATTATGCATTATCATGATATCTTCTATTTGTTATTCCATAGCGAGGTATAATCATAGGTTTTTTATGTTTAAGTATTTAAAATATAAAATATTAGAGAAAGATACAAGTGTGCTTAATCCGATGATTGAGGAAAAGACAGTAAAGCTTAGAATGCCACGTGTTAAGGGATTAGTTGTGCCTCTATGGCAGGCCGAAGATATACGTAGATTGACTAATTTTATTCATAAAAATACAACTATAGAAGAGTCTGTGTTGATGTTAGATGAATTGTCATTATATAATTTTATTGTAAATCGTCCATTTGTGGATAGATTCCCGATGGTTATATTTACATGGTTTAGTGATCGATGGCATAGAGAATTTATGTCAGAGATAAGAAAACACCCGCCTAAAATAGTTGTTAAAGAGGCCCATCCTGGGGCATGGTTCGAAGGAGGATATCTTAAAGTGACAAGAAATAAAGAGAAGTATGAAGAATTGCTGTCTTTTATAAAACAGCATTATATCCTTGTGAAGACTACACCATCCTTATTGATTTACAGTCTTAGAAAATAGAATTTTCATCTCATCATATACACAATTTTCTTAAATTTCTTTGAAAAGTAGTCTTAATCTTAGGGTATTTCTTAAAATAAGGTGAGCAAGTAAATTATATAGTGATTCAGATTTTATATTTCTTTCTTTTTTTATTTGCATAAACCATAGTGGCAAATCCACTTCCAAGTAGTATCATAGTCGCTGGTTCAGGATTATGTACTCTTACTACATTATTGTAGATATCATTCCTGCTGGAATAATAAAAACTTATTTCCCCGACAGCAGATGTCTCAGCTTCGCCACTACTATTGTTACATCCATAGGAGGTTAGTATTAGGAGAAAGACAAATATTATAAATTTTATTTTAGGAAACTTTTTCATATATAATAAAAATTTTTTTAAATTTTAGTCTTCTTAATTAAAGATTTAAATGCTATTGCTTATATCCTATTCCTTACTGAAAGCAAGAAGTATGCCAATTTAATGATAAATTATATAGAGTTCTATCTCTAAATGTTTCAATATGTTATGTGATAATGACTGTTTATGCTATTAAAATAATAAGATAAGTATTATATTTATTCCTTTATATATGTTGAAATTTTTAGACAGATTGAGATATTTTTATATTTATAGGACAAATATAGGAGAAAAGTAATTGTTAAAAAAAAATAAGATGTTAAAATATACAAAAATCATAATAAACTTGAGAATAGAAATTAATTACTATAAATTTATATTTTAATTTTATTTAGAGATATATCTAACTCAGTGAAAGGTAAGGTATTATGCTTTTGATGATAGATAATTATGATTCCTTTACTTACAATTTAGTGCAGTATTTTGGAGAGCTAGGAACTGATTTGGATGTAAAGCGAAATGATGAGATAACTATATCAGATATTTCAAGACTTGCTCCTAAAAAGATTGTTATCTCTCCTGGTCCTGGTAGACCGGAAACTGCAGGTATGTCTGTGGAGGTTATACGTGAATTTGCTAACAAGATACCTATTTTAGGAGTGTGTTTAGGCCATCAATGTATTGGTTATGCTTATGGAGGCAAAATAATAAGGGCCAAGAAGATTATGCATGGTAAGACCTCTATGATTAGGCATAATAATAAAGATATTTTTCATAAAGTAGAGAATCCTTTTGAGGCTACTAGATATCATTCTCTGGTAATTGATAATAATACTTTGCCAGATTGTCTTGATATTACTGCTTATAGTGAAGATGGTGAAATTATGGGGGTAGGTCATAAGGAATATCCATTGTGGGGGGTGCAGTTTCATCCTGAATCTATATTGACTAAGGTTGGCATGGATATATTAAGAAATTTTTTGCAATTATAGAATTTAATTTTATCCTGCACAATTTAACCTTGTTAAATAGTGAAAAATGCACAAATCAACAAGGTTGAATTGTGCAGGATAGTAAAATTAGGGGGCCTATATTAATGAGAGAATATATTCAAAAGATTAAGGCTAAAAAAAATTTAACTAAGGATGAGATAGCTTCTGTTATGCATTCTATTATGTCAGGAGAGGCCGATTATGATGAGATTTCAGATTTCCTTTTGGCTTTGAGGCAGAAGGGACCTACGGTTGATGAAATTACAGGTGCAGCGGAGATTATGCGTAAATTTGTGATTAGTATTGATAGCAGGCAAAAGGATATATTGGATACGTGTGGTACAGGTGGAGATAGAAAGAACTCATTTAATATTTCTACAGTATCTGCACTGGTGGCAGCAGGTGCAGGGGCTGTTGTTGCAAAACATGGAAATCGTTCGGTTTCTAGTAAGTGTGGTAGTGCTGATGTGTTGGAGGCGTTAGGGGTAAGGCTGGATATAGAGGAAAGGTATTTAGGGGAGTGTTTAGATAGTGTAGGTATTGCATTTTTGTTTGCTCAAAGATTGCATCCTGCTATGAAAAATGTTGCCCCTGTAAGGAAAAGGTTGGGGGTGGAAACAATATTTAATATATTGGGACCTTTAACTAATCCAGCTGGTGCTACTCATCAGATTATGGGTGTTTATAGTTGTGATTTGGTGGAGCCCCTTGCTATGGTATTAAAGAATCTTGGTATTAAGAGAGCGGTAGTTGTACATGGCAGTGATGGTCTGGATGAGATTACAGTAACAGGTCGAAGTTTTATAAGTGAGTATACTGGTGAGGATATCGTATCTTATGATATATCTCCTGAGGAGTTTGGTATGGAGATATCACCTCCTTCTGCTTTGGAGGGTGGAGATATCGAGGAGAATGCTAGAATAGTGAATGAGATATTGGATGGTGTTCCTGGACCTAAAAGAGATATTGTCCTTATCAATGCAGCATATGCTCTTTACGCTGCAGGTAAGGTCGATAGTATAACTATAGGATTGGAGATGGCAAGAGATTCTATTGATACAGGTAAAGCACGTAATAAGTTAGAGCAATTAAAGGAGTTTACTCATCGTATAAGTAAGGTGGATGTTAGGCATTGTGAATAATGAATATTTTATTGGTAATATTTTAATATGTGAATATGTATTTAGTTTGTGAAAGAATTTTACTTTTTTATGTTGATTAATAAAGGGTAGTTGTTAAGAAATGAAGTCTAATTTTTTAAAAGATATTTTGGCATATAAGCAGCGGCTTGTTAAGGATAAAGAGCCTTTTTTTGCGAAAATAAAAGAACGTCTTAGTAGTACATCTCTTAAAAGATATGGTTTATTCCGTCGGGTAATTTCTTCAGAAGGTAAACTTAATTTAATAGCAGAGATTAAAAAGGCCTCACCGTCAAAGGGAATGATTCGTGAGGAGTTTGACCTGTTGGAAATAGCTAAGACCTATGTAGACAATGGGGCTGCTGCAATATCTGTTTTGACAGAAGATAAATATTTCTTAGGAAAACCATTATATGTAAAGAAAATAGTAGATAATTTTGATATACCTGTATTGGCAAAGGATTTTTTTATTTCAGAAGGCCAGTTTTATGAGGCAAGTCTTAATGGAGCAAGTGCTGTACTGCTTATTGTGTCTATACTGGATGATACGCAATTAAAATCTTTTATAAAACTTGCCGGTTCTTTGGATCTTGATTGTCTTGTTGAGGTCCATAATGAAGATGAAATGAAAAGGGCAGTTGATGCAGGTGCGGATATTATAGGAGTTAATAATCGTGATTTGACGAGTTTTGAGGTTGATTTAGCTACAGTTGAACGGATTCTACCCAAAGTCCCCAAGGGTATTGTCACTGTTGCAGAAAGTGGTATTAAGACACATGAAGATATAAAAAGGCTGATTGATTTAAAGGTTAATGCTGTATTAATAGGTGAGACGTTTATGTCAGCTAAAGATATAGGGAGTAAGATACAGGAGGTTATGGTTGGATAGGATTTTATTAGCGGTTTATATTTTTAAAAATATTAAAGAGATTTATGGGTTATGATAAGAGTAAAGGTTTGTGGTATAACTAATATTGAAGATGCTAAAAAATGTGTCTATTATGGAGCCTGGGCATTAGGATTTGTATTTTATAAAAAAAGTCCACGGTATGTATCTCCAAGTAAAGCTAGAAAGATTATAGAAGCACTTCCTCCCTTTATAACAGCTGTTGGGGTATTCGTGAATCATAGAGAAAAGGCTGTACGTGATATATGTGAGTTTACACGGATAAAGACTGTTCAGTTTCATGGAGATGAGGACCCATCTTATTGTAGACGTTTTAAGGAATATAAAATCATTAAGGCGTTTAGGGTTAAGGATGATTTTGATGTTAATTTGGTATTGAACTACAAGGTCGATGCTTATCTTTTTGATAGTTATCAAGAAGATGTTTACGGTGGGAGTGGAAAGGTATTTCGTTGGGGTATAATAAAATCTGTAAAATGGGAACGGCCTGTTATATTGTCAGGAGGCCTGGGGCCTGATAATATAAATAAGGCGATAACAGTGTTATCTCCTTATGCTGTAGATGTGTCAAGTGGGCTAGAACGTTCCCCAGGTATAAAAAATCCACGACTTATAAGGACTTTTTTTAATAATATTATTTAAAGTCTCCATTTAGAGAATATATAAAAATAATGGTTCAGAATAATTATTTTCTTGATTTGGTAAGAAAACGATATAGTTGTAGGTCTTATATAAATAAATCTATCCAGAGAGAGAAGATTGAACGTTGTTTAGAGGCTGCAAGGTTAGCCCCTTCTGCATGTAATTCTCAGCCTTGGCGTTTTATTGTTGTTGAGGCAGGTTCTTTAAAGGATAAGTTATGTAAAAAGGCTTTTTCTGGTATATATTCTATGAATGGTTTTGTAGCCGGTGCACCTGTATTGGTAGTTGTGATAAGGGAAGCATCAAAATGCGTAACTAGGCTAGGAGGTCTTGTTAGAGGGCTGGATTTCGCACTTGTTGATATTGGAATAGCGTCTGAACATTTTGTTCTTCAGGCAACAGAGGAAGGTCTAGCAACATCTTGGATAGGATGCTTTGATTCTGATGCAGTTAAGAGTATATTAGGTTTACCTAAAAAGGTTCGGGTGGATATATTGATAAGTTTGGGATATCCTGCTCTACAAACGAATGGTGTTAAGGATAGGAAGGATATTAAGGAGATAGCAGAGTTTCGTGTATAAAACAGAGTAATATTATTTCTTTGAAATTGTTGACAGAAATTATAAGGGGTGTTATAAAATAAGTTAAAAGAAAGGTAGAATATGAAGGAAAAACTTTATGAATATTTATTAAAAAATAGGAAGGTTATAGAGGAGATAAGTAGACATCAGTGGATAGAGAGTGAAAAGGCAGGTAAAGAGATTAGTTTTGATAAGGCAGCTGCGGATTGGTTGGAACGTTTCTCAGAAGCATGGATGCGGTATCATATGCCAGATAAGATATCGCTTTTTAAAGAAAAGGCAGGAAAGGGTTCCTCTAATAATAGCACATCTAATAATTCCCACATAATAAAAGATAAATCCAAATAAGGTTTGGTTAGCTTACTTTTATAAGGGTTTCCCTTGATAAGGAGAGAAAACCGTTATATTATTTAATTTAGTGTGATATTCGGAAAATGTTATCTGTTAATTATTTTTTATAGAAAGAAAGGTGGTGGGTATTTATGGAAAAGATAAAATTGGTTTTACTTAGACATGGTGAGAGTGTGTGGAATAAAGAAAATAGGTTTACTGGATGGACAGATGTCGATTTGTCTGATAAGGGGAAAGAGGAAGCTAGGGAAGCAGGTAGGATTTTAAAGGATGAAGGATATAGCTTTGATGTGGCATATACATCGGTATTGAAACGTGCGATAAGGACCTTATGGATTGTTTTGGATGAGATGGATTTGATGTGGATACCAGTGTATCGTTCATGGAGACTGAATGAACGTCATTATGGAGCATTACAAGGGTTGAATAAGGCAGAGACAGCTAAGAAATATGGGGAAGAACAGGTTCTTATTTGGCGCAGGAGTTATGATGTTGCACCTCCTGCACTTGATAAAAATGACGAACGTTATCCCGGTAACTTTCCAATGTATAAGAATTTAGAGGAGAAGGATATCCCTCTTACTGAACATTTAAAGGCAACTGTGGAAAGGTTCTTACCCTATTGGAATGAAACAATTGCTCCTTCACTGAAACAAGGTAAAAAGGTTATTATAGCTGCACATGGTAATAGCCTTCGTGCTTTGGTAAAGCATATTGATAATATCTCAGATGAGGACATTGTTAAGTTAAATATCCCCACAGGTATACCTTTAGTATATGAACTAGATGAGAATTTAAAGCCAATAACTCATTATTATTTAGCAGATGATGAGAAGGTGAAGGCAGCGGTATCTTCTGTGGCTAATCAGGGGAAAGCAGCTTAATATAATAATATGGTCAAGAGGTATAATATATTATTAAAAAAGAATTTTTGCTTTTATTTTTAAGAATTAGGAATATTATATTTATATCTTTGTCCAAAAGATGAAAGGAGCGCACAGAGATATGTGTATACGAGTTAATTTATTGACTTTTGGATAGGCATATCTTTGTGCGGTTATATGATATAGATGTTATTGAATATCCTATTCTGGGTATTTGTTTTTTTGTTTTTTAGTGGTGCTTTTTGTGTATTTTTTGATCAGGCAATATTTTCACGAGAAGGGACTATTTATAAAGTTAATACAGATCAAAAGAAGGTCGCTTTGACATTTGATGATGGGCCATCGCCTATATGGACACCGCAAATATTGCATGCGTTAAAAGAAAAAAATGTCAAGGCGACTTTTTTTATGATAGGATATCATGTTCAGAAGTATCCAGATATAGCAAGACAGGTAGCCAGAGATGGTCATACAATAGCTAATCATGGTTATGCTCATAGTGTTATTCTTTATTATAAACCTGCAGAGATAGAAGAAGAGATAAAATATACTGAGGAGGTTATAAGGAATATAACCGGCAAGACTACACGCTTTTTTAGACCACCTAAGGCATGGCTTCGACCTTCCATAAAAGAAAAGATAATCTCGATGGGATATAATGTAATACTTTGGTCCTTAAATTCAAAGGATTGGGTATGTTTTAATCATAGGTATATAGTATCTAGATTAGTAAAGAGAATACGGGCAGGTGATATTATTCTTTTTCATGATAGTGGGAATATATATTCTACTGAAGGCGGAGTTAGAAGACAGACAGTTAAGGCAATACCTTTACTTATAGATACCTTAAGAAAAAAAGGATTTGAGTTTGTATCTATAGATGAACTTATTAATATTTCTAAATAGGGATTGCGTTATCTTTCTCAGATATATTAAATACTTATTACATGTAATTAATCCTGCTGTGATGAGAGATTTTCGTTGTTTTGTAAATTTGTTTTAATGGAGGCATTTTTAGAGGAGTATAATTTTGTAAAATGAATAGCCTTTCTAATATAAGCCATGGGAAATTAATCTTTATACTTATAATTTTTTCTTTCTTTACTTTAATGTTTGGTAATGGCATTATTAGTCTTACTCATCCAGATGAGGTTTTTTATATCCAAACAGCCAAGGAGATGTTATCTCATCATAGTTGGTTAACACCTATCTTATTTGATCATCCTCAGTTTGAGAAACCAATATTATCATATCTTTTGTTTGCATTGGCGATAAAGGTATTTGGTGATACTCCGTTTGTTTCTCGGTTTTGGCCTGCATTTTTTGGTATGATGGGGGTGATTGTAGTTTATTGGATATCATGGATGTTGTTTAGGAAGAAACGACTTTCATTACTTGCAGGTATTATTTTGTCAAGTAGTTTTATATATATGGCCCTTTCGCGAGCGGTACTAACTGATATGATATTTTCTACTTGGATAGCTTTGTCGATAGGTTTTTTTTATTATGCATATATAAATCAGTATCACAGGAGCAGGGGTATTGTTCTTTTTTGGTTTTTTTCTGCTATGGCAGTGCTTACAAAGGGATTGTTAGGACTGTTATTCCCTTTAGCTACGGTTGGGATATATCTTGTATATAAAAAAGATATTAAATTTTTTGTATCTCGTGGCATGTTATGGGGGCTGGCTTTGTTTTTTGTTATTGCATTGCCATGGCATGTCCTTATGTATATTAAGTATGGGCATAGCTTTATAGATGAATATTTTTGGAATGTCCATATTAGAAGATTGCTGGTTGCAGAACATCCTAAATTAGATAATTGGTATTTTTATCTTGTATTAATGTTTGCAGGAATGCTTCCATGGGGGATATATTTGTTTCATACTATCCGTAGGGTTTGTTTAATTATAAAACAAGGGACATCCGATAAAGATAAATTGTTTTTCTTGTTATCTTGGATAGTGGCAGTGTATATATTTACCCAACCAGCACATTCGAAGTTGGCTAGTTATATTCTTCCTCTTTTTTATCCGATAGCGATTTTTGTTGCTTTTTATTTTGATTATGCATTGGATGCAAAAGAGAGGATAATTAAAACAGGGGCGATGTTGGTGGGTTTTATTTTGATAATAATGGTTATCGGTAGTGAAGTTTATGCTTTGAATTATATACCTATAGTTAGTAATATTAGAGCATATATTTTGTTAGCTTTTGCTGGTGTGTTTTTTATAACTATTTGGTATCTTAGGCAGAAAGAATTGTATTTTTTCTTGGTGCTGTCTAATGTATTTATGAGTTTATGTTTATTAACTGCATTATTTTTATCTAAACCGTATCTGGAACCATGGGTTTCTTGTAAGTCTATATGTGAGAGGTTTAAGGATATTGTTAAAGGGGAAGGTGGAGTTTTGTTAGTAAGTAAGTTTTATGTTCGTGGTGTGAGGTATTATACTGGAGAAGATGTTGCGGTGATAGATATCAATGGAAAAGGTTTTTTTAGTCCTCATCCTATACCTTTTTTGAATACAGATCAAAAACTGCTAGATTTTCTTAAAGATAGGAGAGAGGTCTATGCTATTGTAAAAGAAGGTAATCTTGAGGATTTAAGACGCATTTTAAAGGGGCGTCCTTATGTTATCAAGGAATTAGGGGGAGAGGGAGGAAAGTATATTTTGCAGATACGTAACATGAATATATGAAACTCGGAAGATAGAAAAAGATTAAAATATTTTATATTAATTGCTGACAAAATGCCTTAATCTTGATAAACTTGCAATATATGTTTTTAAGTTATTCTGGAGGAAGGAAATATTTTATTGACAATACTATAATTTCAAGTGAGAGAATTTTTAGAAAGGGTTGGTTATGGAATTTAAGGTGCCTGATACTCCGGAGGAATTATTTCGGCAGGCGAATAAAAATGTTAATAATATAAACAAATGGATGCCATTTGTATTTTTGGCTCTTGTTGTATTGTTTTTTATAACTACAAGTTTTTATTCTGTTGATCAGGATGAGGTGGGTGTTATTCAACGTTTTGGTAAGTATAATAGGACTACTCCTCCGGGTCTGCATTGGAAGATACCATTTAATATAGAGAAACTTACCAAGGTTAAGGTGACCAGGGTATTTAAAGAGGAATTTGGATTCCGTACGGTTAAGGCTGGTGTTAGAACTCAGTACTCTACAGCCCCTTATAAAGATGAGTCTATAATGCTTACAGGTGATTTGAATATTATAGATGTAAAATGGGTTGTCCAGTTTAAAATAAAAGATCCTGTAAAATTATTATTTAACATTCGGAATCCAAGAAAGACAGTAAGAGATCTTTCAGAGTCTGTGATGAGGGAGGTAATAGGGGATAGTTCTGTATCAGAGGCCCTTACTACAAGGAAGAGTGAGATAAGTCTGCAGGTAAAAGATAAATTGCAAAAGATACTGGATAGTTATGAGAGTGGGATATTAATTTATCAGGTTGCTTTACAGGATGTCACACCGCCAGATCCTGTAAAGGCATCTTTTAATGAGGTTAATGAAGCAGAACAGGAGCGCGATCAACTTATAAATCAGTCATGGGAGGCTTATAATAAGGTGATTCCAAAGGCTAAAGGTGAGGCAGATAAAACAATAAGAGAAGCAGAGGGATATGCCCTTGCTAGAGTTGAGAGGGCAAAAGGTGATGCTGCAAGGTTTCTTGCGACATGGAAGGCATACAAAAATGCTAAGGATGTTACTCGAAGGCGTATGTATCTTGAGACACTTCAGGAGATTATGCCAAAGGCTGGGAAGATTTATATTTTTGATCCGCAAGCAGATGGTATTTTGCCGTTATTGAACCTTAGTGAAAGGAAGTAGGAATGATGAATAAGGTTACTAATATATTTGTCAGTATAGCTATTGTTGTTGCCTTGCTTTTTGTAAGTGGAGCGTTTTATACGGTTGATGAGACCCAACAAGTTGTTGTCACACAATTTGGTAAACTTGTTGGTAAACCAAAGACAGAGGCAGGGCTATATTTTAAGATCCCTTTTATACAGGTAGCTAATTATTTTGATAAACGTATTCTTGAATGGGATGGTGATCCTAATGAGATTCCTACTAAAGAAAAACGCAATATATACGTTGATACGATAGCTAAATGGAGGATAAAGGACCCTTTGAAATTTATGCGTTCTGTTCGCACTGAGGAAAGCGCTCAGACTAGATTGGATGATATAATAGACGCAAAGACAAGGGAGGTTATTTCTAGTCATGATTTTGCAGAGATAATAAGAGATACAAATCGTTTGGTCTCAGAGGAAGATAGTTATGATGATAGCTCTAAAGGGGAAAAACAGAGTATTGGGAAAATAGCCCTTAAGCCTATTAAGTATGGTAGGGAGAAACTTACTAGAGAGATATTGACACGGGCGGCTGCAGTTGCATTAAGCTATGGAATAGAAATAGTAGATGTTAGGATAAAACGTATTAATTATATTCAAAAAGTACAGGAGAAAGTATATGAACGTATGATATCAGAACGTAAACGTGCAGCAGAGCGGTTTCGTTCCGAGGGTTATGGGAAAAAGGCAGAAATAGAGGGGCAGATGGTAAAAGATCTGGAAAAGATACGTGCAGAAGCATATAGAAAGGCACAGGAGATTAAAGGAGAGGCTGATGCAAAGGCTATAAAAATATACGCTGATGCATATAATAAGGATCCTGAATTTTTTTCTTTTGTTAAGACATTGGAAAGCTATAAGAAGGCAATAAATAAAGATACTACTTTGATATTGTCTACAGAAAATGAGTTTTTCAAACATTTAAATAGTAGTAAGGATAGTAAACCAGAAAATAAGTAATAGTTTTTGCATGGGAGGAAGGATATTATATGGTTTCTGAAGAAGATATAAGATATGTAGCTGCACTCTCTCGTATATCTTTACGTGCTGAAGAGGTGGATAATTTGACAAAAGATATGGAACAGATACTTAATTATATAGAAAAACTTAAGTGTCTTGACATATCTAATGTTGAACCTACAACCCATGTCCTTCCATTAAAGAATGTTTATCGTGAAGATGTAGTCACGTCCTCGTTGTCTTCGGAGAGGGCCATAGCTATTAGTGTAGAACAAAAGGAAGGTTTTTTTAAGGTTCCTAAGGTTATAGAGTAAATTAATATGTAGTTTCGAAATTATATATTAACATGAGATAAATAAAGAGAGAAGGTATTATGGAACTGTATGAATTAACAGCTCATGAGATATTGGATATGGTAAGAAAGGGAGAGGTCGCGCTATCTGAGGTGTATGAATCTTTATTCCATAGGGTTGCTGTTTGCGATGATAAACTAAATGCTTATGTTAGACTCTTTAAGGATGATTATTTGAAACAAGATATTTTTATTAAAGAAAAGGACTTGACAAAGTCTTTCCCGATTCCTATAGCGGTTAAAGATAATATATGTATATTAAATAAAGAAACAACATGTTGTTCTAAAATTTTGGAAGGGTTTAAGCCACCTTATGATGCTACGGTTATTAGCAGGTTAAAGGCCGTAGGTGTGATGTTTTTGGGTAATGCTAACATGGATGAATTTGCGTTTGGTTCCTCTACCGAGACCTCATGTTATGGCCCTTCAAGGAATCCTTGGGATTTGAATAGTGTTCCTGGGGGATCAAGTGGTGGGTCTGCTGCTGCAGTTGCTGCTGGTGAGGCTATATGGGCTATAGGTTCAGATACAGGGGGGTCAATTCGACAACCCGCATCATTTTGTGGGGTGGTAGGATTAAAGCCTACTTATGGTCGTGTCTCAAGATATGGATTAGTTGCATTTGCATCGAGTCTTGACCAGATAGGTCCTATAACAAAGGATGTTAAGGATGCTGCTATATTACTAAATATTATAGCAGGCCATGATCCCATGGACTCTACTTCAGCAAATTTGCCAGTAGTTGATTATACCTCAGCGCTTGTAAATGATGTGAAAGGACTCCGCATAGGAGTGCCTAAGGAATATTTTGTGCAGGGGATAAATCAGGAAGTAAAAGAGGCTGTTATGCGAGCAATAGATACTTTAGAAAAATTGGGGGCGGTTTTTGAAGATGTATCTCTTCCACATACAGAATACGCTATAGCAGTATATTATATAATTTCTACAGCAGAGGCAAGTTCTAATTTAGCACGTTTTGATGGTGTGCAGTATGGTTTAAGGAAGTATCCATCACAAATAAGGAAGACCCCTATAGTTGATATGTATGAAGAGACACGAGATATAGGTTTTGGCGCAGAGGCTAAACGCAGGATAATGTTAGGTACGTATGTGCTTTCTTCTGGATATTATGAGGCCTATTATATGAGAGGTCTTAAGGTCCGTACTTTAATAAAACAGGATTTTGATAGAGTGTTTGAAAACTTTGATGCAATTATAACGCCTACTTCGCCTACTACAGCCTTTAAAATAGGGGAGAAAACAGATCCTCTTGATATGTATCTTTCTGATGTATACACGGTTTCAGCTAATTTAAGTGGTATACCAGCTATATCAATCCCTTGTGGGTTTTCAAAGGATAATCTTCCAATCGGTCTACAGATATTAGCAAAGCCGTTTGATGAGGAAATGTTGTTTAGAATAGCGTATACATATGAACAAAATACAGATTGGCATAAGAGAAGGGCTAAAGTAATATGAATCAGATAGTTCAAGAATACGAACCGGTCATTGGTCTTGAAGTGCACCTCCAACTGTCTACGAATAGTAAGGTTTTTTGTGGATGCGCAAATGAGTTTGGCGGAGAACCTAATAGTAGAACATGTCCTGTATGTCTTGGTCTTCCTGGTAGTTTGCCTGTACTAAATAAAAAGGCATTGGAATATGCAATCAAGATAGCACTGGCATTGAATTGTAAGGTAAATCCGTATATTAAATTTGATAGAAAAAATTATTATTATCCAGATCTTCCAAAGGCATATCAGATATCCCAGTATGATAAACCTATTGCAAGTAATGGTTATATTATGATACCTATTGATGATGGTTCTTTTAAAAAGATTCGTATTAACCGCGCGCATTTAGAGGAGGATGCTGGAAAACTTATTCATGATAGTGATGGGAATTGTAGTTTGGTTGACTATAACCGTACAGGTACTCCGTTAATGGAGATTGTATCAGAACCTGATATTACATCCCCTACAGAGGCGTATGAATATTTGCAGAGTTTGAAACTTTTACTTCAATATTTAGGTGTATCAGATTGTGATATGGAGAAAGGAAGTTTACGTTGTGATGCCAATATATCAATTAGAAAGAAAGGCGATGTGAAGTTAGGAGTAAAGACAGAGTTAAAGAATATGAATTCATTTAAGGCAGTTAAGGCAGCATTGGAGTATGAGATAGTGCGGCATAAAAAAGTCATTTGTTCTGGGCAGGAGATTGTCCAGGAGACAAGACTTTGGGATGAAGAAAGGCAGGCTACTTTTGCTATGCGTAGCAAAGAAGACGCACATGATTATCGTTATTTCCCTGAACCAGATTTGGTGCCGTTTGTTGTGGAGCAACAGGTTATTGATCAAATACGAGATTCTTTACCTGAACTGCCTATGGTAAAATTTAATCGGTTTGTCAATGAGTATTCTGTATCTGAATATGATGCACGTATTTTGGTTCAGGATAAGAACTTGGCATCATTTTTTGAGGAATGTTTTAAGTATTTTTCAGATGTTAAAAAGGTATGTAATTGGATTAATGGTCCGTTGCTTAAGGAGTTGAATTCAAGGAAAGCTACTATATCTGATATAAGCCTTTCTGCTAAAGAATTAGCAAATTTGATTAAGAAGGTAGAAGATGGAGAGTTAAGTAATTTAGCAGCTAAGGATGTTTTAACATTTATGATTAATACAGGCAAGGAGGCGGATGAGATTATTAAGGAAAAAGACCTTGCACAGGTTTCTGATGATAATGCATTGGAAAAAGTTGTAGATGAGATAATTGCGGAGAATGAAAGGGCTGTTTTACAAATAAAACAAGGGAAAGAGTCTGCTATAGGATTCCTTGTTGGAGAGGGGATGAAAAAGACTAAGGGCAAGGCTAATCCAAAGAAAATAGGAGAGATTATAAGGAAGAAATTATTAGGGTAGAATTTTTATTATGTTTCTAGTTTAGTAGCAAAATTAGGAATTTATTAAGTTATATTTTAAAGGAGGGGGTTATGAATAGGAAAATAATAGTTGTTTTAGCTGTTATAGTAGGTATTTTGTCTTTTTCAAGTTTTGCAGTATCTCAAATTGAACGTAAGTTAAAAGATGATTTGTATTCTCAGATAGAGTTGTATAGTTATGTGCTTGCAACGGTTCAGGCAGATTATGTTGATAAGAAGGATCCAAAGGAATTGATATATTCTTCTTTAAAAGGTATGGTAGGCTCATTAGATCCACATAGTCAGTTCTTAACTCCGGAGGAATATAAAGAATTAAAGACAGAGACAGAAGGAAAGTTTGGAGGCCTCGGTATAGAGATATCAATTAGAGATGGATTGCTCACAGTTATTAGTCCTATAGAGGGAACTCCTGCGTGGAAGGCAGGGGTTAAAGCAGGGGACCGTATTGTTAAGATAGAGAATAAATTGACAAGAGATATGAGTTTAAGCGATGCGGTGAAAAAATTGAGAGGGAAACCCGGCACAGATGTAACTATTACTATTTTAAGAGAGTCTGAGTTTAAGATCTTTGATCTTACTATTAAACGGGCTATTATTAATATCCCTGATGTAAAAAATACACAGATATTAGAGGACCATATAGGATATATCCGTTTAACAGAATTTAGAGAAGATTCTGCTATTGAGTTTAGAAAGGCACTTGATAAATTAAAAAAAGAGGGTGCTGATAGCCTTATATTGGATTTGAGAAATAATCCTGGTGGGTTGTTAAAAGTAGCTATAAAGATTACAGAGGAATTTCTACCTGAAGGCACATTGATTGTTTCAACTAAAGGGAGACATCCATCTCAGGATATTAAAACCTATTCTAAAAATAAAGATCATGTCATTACATGGCCAATGGTGGTTTTAGTTAATGAAGGTAGTGCTTCTGGTAGTGAAATATTGGCAGGTGCATTGAAAGATAATAAACGTGCGATAATTTTAGGGACTCAAACTTTTGGAAAGGGATCAGTTCAGTCAGTAATTCCTCTTCCTGATGGTTCTGGTTTACGTTTGACTACAAGTAAATATTTTACACCGTCTGGGAAGTCCATCCATGGAAAAGGGATTACCCCTGATATTATTGTAAAATATGTCCCTCCTCCTAAAAAAGAAAAGAATGAAAAAGAGAAAAAGGTAGAGGAAATTTTTGATAATATAGAAATGCGAGAGGCCAAGAATCCAGAAAAATTAAAGGCAAGCAAACAAGAAAAAGAGGAACATGATAAATTGATGAGGGATAATCAAATTTTGGCTGCTATAAATGTGTTAAAAGGGGTTAAGGTTTTTAGTTCATTTGAGAAGAATGGCAAGTCTGATATAAAATAATATTATTTGGGATGTTATAAGTTTATTTTAAGAAAATATTATGAATATATTGGGTATTGAAACATCATGTGATGAGACTTCAGCAGCTGTAGTAAAGGATGGGAGAAAGATACTCTCGAATGTTGTTGTATCAAGTTTGAGAGAGCATAAAAAATATGGTGGGGTGATTCCTGAAATTGCTTCAAGAAGACAGTTAGAGTGCGTTAATCCTGTAGTTGAGAAGGCTTTGTTTGATGCAAGGATTAGTTTAAATGATATCGATGCTGTAGCTGTGACCTATTCACCTGGACTGATTGGTTCTTTACTAGTTGGAATATCTTTTTCTAGAGCATTGGCATTTGCACTTAATCGGCATTGGTTGAAAGTAGATCATATTAAGGCTCATTTATATGCATGTTTTTTACAATATGGTAATAATAGGTTGATGCCTAAACTTCCAGCGATAGGACTGGTGGTATCTGGAGGGCATACGAGTTTATATTATATTAAGGATTTTAGTAAATTTATTATTATAGGACAGACATTAGATGATGCAGCCGGAGAATCTTTCGATAAGGTATCTAGGGTATTAGGTTTGGGTTACCCAGGAGGACCTGTTATTGAGAAGCGGGCAAAGAGATGTAAGTATGTAAATTTGAGGTTTAATTGTGCAAAATTGCCTGGCACTTTAGATTTTAGTTTTAGTGGTATTAAGACAGGAGTGCTTTATTATGTAAGAGATAATAATATAGGGAAAGAGGATACTAAAAAGATAAATGAAATTGCCGCTGCCTTTCAAAGAAGTGTTGTGTCAGTATTGGTAGAAAAAAGTATGGCAGCATGTGATAGATTTAAGGTTAAGACTATGGTTGTAGGTGGGGGGGTATCAGCGAATAATTTTTTAAGAGAGGAATTTATAAGAGAGGCTTATAGTCGTAATATCAGAATATTTTTTCCCCCTATAGCTTTGTGTATGGATAATGCTGCTATGGTTGCGGGTTTAGGGTATCATATCTTGAAAAAATAAGAAGAAGGGAAGAGCAACAAAGCTATAGGCTTGTTTTGATGTGTAGAAGATATTTTAATGTTTGGAAAAGGAAGATATGATAGAGCTAAATGTGTGGAATTTATTTGTTAAGATAATACTTTCTATTATTTTGAGTGGTTTGATTGGATTTGATCGTGAGTTAAGACAGAAGGGGGCGGGGTTACGTACTCATATTTTAGTAGGTGTTGGTTCTTCACTCATTGTATTGACTTCTTTGTATATTTTTGATATATACAAAGAGATTGCCAATATCGATCCTACGCGTATGATAACGGGTATTATTACGGGGATTGGTTTCTTATGTGCAGGTACAATTATGAGGGCAGGTTCTCAGGTTAGGGGTCTAACCACTGCTGCTACATTGTGGATTGTTTCTTGTGTTGGTATAGCAGTTGGTGCAGGAGATTATAGTGCAGCTATTTTGGTTTCGGGGGTTGTTTTCTTGGTCTTAAGAGGATTGCCTTCTATAGAAAAGAATATATCGTCATTATCTCACGGTAGAAAAGATTATACTAGTAAAGGAGAATCCAATTTAATATAGCGGAGGTATATTTATGGGGTTGATGAATCGGAGAGTTCCTGAAGAAGAGAGAGAGAATAACAAAGTAATCGAGATAAACGCTCAAATGCAGGGGAGTCTGGTGTTTAAGGATTCAGTTAACCTTAAGATAAATGGTGACTTTAATGGTAGTCTTGATGTAAGAGGAACACTTACAATTGGGGAAAAAGCAAATATCATTGCTAATATTACTGGAGAAAATATAATTGTTGCCGGTCATATAAAAGGAGATGTTGTAGCCTATAAAATGTTGGTGTTTATGCCTACTGCGGTAGTTGAGGGTAATATAAAAACACCTAAGTTAAATATAGTCGAAGGAGCAGTATTTCATGGCCATTGTTCTATGGGGAGTAGTGATGAAACAACACAATATTCTGATATGATGGATATAGATGAGGTAGCTCGTTATTTGGAAATAGACGAACAGGAGATTATTAGTTTGGTAAATGCAGGTAAAATCCCTGCAGAAAAGATAGGTGATAGCTGGAGATTTAAACGTAGTCAAATAGATGCATGGGCATCATCTGGGCGGGTTTAGTATTTTAGATAGTTTTTATGTTTAAAACGATTTCGTGGATAGAGGTATAATGGCAGGCTCAAAGTTTATTTCAGTAAGAGAGGCAGCTCAGATACTCTCAGTATCAGAAAAGACGGTAATGGATCTCATTGAAGAAAGGAAACTCCAGGCGTATAAAATAGCAGACAAGTTTTTGCGTTTAAAAAGAGATGAGATAATAAGGCTTAAAAATACAGGTGAGGTAGATAGCGAGAACGAAGAATTCCCTTATACTTTTGGAGAACGAATAAAAGATTTTTTTTATTTCAATGATTTTTATATAATTTCTGGTATTATTATTGTAGTATTATTGTATTTTATATTTCATGATTAAACGGTTAATTAAGTGAATGGAAAGTTTTTTTATGGATTGTCCAAATAGAAAAAAAAATTTGGAAAGTTGTAATTGTACATATCCAGGATGTCCTAAAAAAGGCATTTGTTGTGAGTGTCTTAGATATCATCGGGAAAAGGGGGAATTGCCGGCCTGTTTTTTTTCTAAAGAGGATGAGAATACCTATAATAGGACTATAGAATTTTTTATAAAGAATCTTCCTTAAAAAGTATATTTAATATTTTTAGACATGGCGGGGTAGCTCAGTTGGTTAGAGCACACGGCTCATACCCGTGGCGTCGACGGTTCGAATCCGTCCCCCGCTACTATTGAGAGATGATTGGTAGAAAAATAGGGATACATTTCATTTTTTAATGATGTGTCCCTATTTTTTTGCATCTTTTTAAGATAATAAATAGATAATGCTTTATGGATATGGGGTTTGTAATAATAAAGACGAATAAATTTATAACTATATAGTCAAATGAAGTGGTAATATCTAGCGTGTGTATTGTTTGTTTTTTATAGTATTTTTACAGGACATTAGATTTTATAGCCAAGCATAAGCAAGGCTTTGAAAGGAATTTATTTTATAAGACAACAGATATATTCAACCAGGAATTAGACCTAATCATGTTTGACACAACGGGCATCAAGTACTGGGGAGAAGGCAAGGATGCTGGAATACTCCAGCATGGTTACTCTAAGGAAAAACGTAGTGATTTAAAGCAGATAATAGTAGGGATATTGATGACAAAAGAAGGGGATCCAATAGCCTGTGAGATAATAAAAGGCAACGAAGCGGATGTAAACAGTTTTGAGAAGATTGTAGAAAAGATAAAGAGCAAATACACCATAGGCAAAATCATATGGGTGGCAGACCGAGGAATGAT